>Ga0209223_10000221_pt1 | contig 66312 bp, 56 predicted proteins | sample COG_06_FD_184750 | JGI IMG/M metagenome (GOLD analysis project Ga0209223, IMG submission 184750) | Pelagic Microbial community sample from North Sea - COGITO 998_met_06 (SPAdes) (version 2) | ecosystem: Environmental > Aquatic > Marine > Neritic zone/Coastal water | place: Helgoland, sampling... | reverse complement strand
CACTCATAACTGAACGATGCTTTAAGAAGATTAAAGACATGCATTCTTTTTTTAACTCAATACTAAATTTTACTTTTCTATACATAAAATGCCCCCAAATTGTGTCTAACTTTTTGGGGGCACTGTAATTTTGCAAAAGGCTTTTTTTATTACATCTAATGCACTATTATCCTCCAATATTCCATAACCACCAAACTTATTCTAGATGGATTTTAAACCTATCTAAAACCCTACAAATTCTAAATATTAAGATTAAGGGTAATCGCCAGGCTAAAACAAAAAAGCCTTGCTAATTATAGCAAGGCTTCTTAATTTATATAAATGATATTTTACATATGGATACCCACACCTAAGCTACCTCCATAAGCACCTGCATCCAAAATAAGCCCCCATGTTTGGTTAAATTTATATTCAGCTCCTACATGTAAAATTAAATCTAATCCACTTCCTGTGTATGCATCATCAAGACCTATTATAAACCCTGCTCCTGCTCCTGCCCAAATATCCCAAGGCTCATTCAATCCTAACAATGAATCAAAATAGTAATCTACTCTTGCACCTGCTAGAACATAGTCAAAACTGAATGGTAACGTTACCTCTGGTGAAATTGTGAAATTTTGAGCTAAAGGTATTTCATAGTTACCTGTAACAGAAGAAAAAGACCCAAAAGATGGAAATAAGTTCAATGCACCTCCGTAAGATTCTTGTGCAGACATCGTTGAAGAGGCTCCAAAAGCGAAAACACAAAATAAAGTAATTCTTAGTAATTTTTTCATGATTGTTAAATATTAGTTAATAACAACACGAATATATGAAAAAAATAAAAGGAGAATCAAGAGATTCGTAAAAATAATATTATAATATCTTTAAACTTTCAGCTAATATCCACCCAGTTTTACCGTCAGATAATTTGATCTTTTTCCAAACATCTACCTCATCCAAAACCATTACTTTTAATCCTTCATGAATCTCAAACACCTCTTGTCCAGAGGCTAAAGGAGCGTCCTTTACACTTGTTTTTTCATCAAAAACAATGGCTTCTATTGTTGAAATGCTTGTATCAAATTGCTTAAAAGTAAAGAACAAACTAAAAATCAAAATCAATGAACTCAAAATACTAATTACAAAGTACGTTCGTTTTCTTGCAGGAATATATGAAAAGTAAAAAAACAAGAAGAACAAACAAGTCAGTATAGAAGCAGCAACTGCAACATAAGCCCATTGATCAAAAGAAAGCTGTTGAATGATATTTTCTTCTAAATTTTGAAAAAAGGATTTTGGTAACTCTTCAATCGCATCTATTGCCATTCTATTAGCAAATACTAAATTATTGGCAGCATCGCTATTCTGAGGATTTAAAAGCAACGCTTTTTCCAGATTATAAATACTGGGTGCTACTTTATTTATTTTGTAATAAGAGTTTCCTAAGTTGTAATATAGCTCTGAAGAAACCAATCCACTTGCTTCAATTCGCTCATATAAACCAATAGCTTCAACATATTTCTCATTTCGATACAATTCATTTGCCTGTTTGAAAAGTTCTGAATTATTTTGAGCAAATGCATTGGAATAGGCAAACAACAAAAGCAGACATACTTTTACTGTTTTGAATCCAACAAGCGGCAAGGCATACTTTTTTAAAGTCGCTTTTATTGTTTCTATTTCTTTTGATAAACCAATCATAGCTTATAATTGTTTGTCTATTTTAGTAATTACCTCTTTCGCCTTATGGTACTCCTCTTCCATCATTACATTGGTAACGGGTGCATATCTGGCAAAATCACAATCATCCAATACGGCTATAAAGCTTTTGATAACCTCAGTATCTACTCCTTTGCTTGATAAAAGTTCTGAAATACGTTCTTTGCTAATTTCACTTGTTTCTATCTGTAGTTTGGCTTTTAAATAATTATGCAATGCCTTTTCTAAAGCAATATAAAACTCTTCTTTCTTACCTAATAATTTCTTTGCCTGAGACAAGAACTTACGCGCCAATTTATCCGCTTTTCTAGTTCTGTTACCAATCAAGTCATTCGCTCTTTCCTTTTGCTTTTTACCAATTATAATTGCCATCGGAATTGCTAAAAATGGTAATAATAACAAAATGTAAAACAAGTTAGATTTAAAGAAATCTTTCTTTTCAACAGAAGCAAAAGTTGTATTTTGTTGTATGTATTTAAAAGAACTATTTGCAGTTACTACTCGTTTATTTATAGAATTAGAAACTGTTTGACCTTGATCTGAATTGGTTACCAAACTTTTTCCTTCGGTTACATTTACAAAAACATTCTCTGATATAATACTATGGTATTTTTTATCCTTCGGATTGAAATAAGAAAATGAAACCGGTGGTATTTTATATTTTCCCTTGAACTGAGGCACCACAGTATAAGCATCAGAAACATCCCCTCGCAACCCTTTGGTACCAGAAACGGATATTCTTAAATTTTCATTGTGTTCTGGTGTATACACTTCTAATTCTTGTGGAGTAACAACTTTAGGTATTTCAAATAATTTTAAATTCCCCTTTCCAGAAACCACTACTTTTAACTGCGTAGATTCATTCGCTTTCAAGCTTTCTTTACTTGTGGTAACGGACATGTCAAAATCACCCACAGCACCATTAAAATCAGCTGGTTTCCCTTCTAACGGCAAAGATTTGACCTTAATAGTCTTTTTAAAGGTTTTAAAATTCCTTCTGATATTTCTTGTGATTGGATTTCCAAAGAAGTCCCCTCTACCCGTAGGCACACCAATAATCAAATCTGAACTCAATGGTTCTAAAGCAAGTTTTCCCGACTTCTGAGGAATTAAAAACGCTTTTTTAATGGTAAAATATCTATAGTCTTCACCTTTATACTTACCATTCTTTACTTGTATTTGATCAATTTTTATATCCTGATTCCAAAACCCTTTAAATTCCGGCAATTCCTTGATATCAAAATCACTGATGGCAATATTATTACTAAAATACAATCTGTATTCAACATAAATCCCTTCTCCTAAATACGGACTTGCATTAGAGACCATCACCTCTAAGTGTACATTTTTATCCGCTATATAATTTGGATCATTGGGGTCTTTAGGCATTTCAATAGCGTCAACCACTAAAACATCTATAGGATTTGATTTTATAAGTTCACCTCTATATTCAATGGTTGCACCTGAAATAGTTAATTTACCCTTTCTTTTTGGAGCAACGATATAACTATAAGATTGTGAGTACGTTACTTTTCCGTTGATCCATGATTGGTTTACAGATTGACTTGGCCCACCGACAACTTCAAAGCCATTAAAGCTTGGCGGAGAAAAGTTATCTGCTCCTTGTTTATTTACCGTAAACTCAACTCTTAAACGTTGATTCAAACCGAGTTTATTTTTACTTACTTTTGTTGTCAACTCGATCTGAGCCAACATACCTTGAGTAAGTACTAATAAAAATATGTAGGTTAATTTAAGTTTCATTTTTAACTCTTATGCATTTGGTAAAAATTACCAGTCTTTTTCTTGCTGAACTTTTTGCCCTTTAACTTTTTGGGCATTTACTTTTTTCTGAGTTTTAGCCTCTTCGTTGTTCATTGTTTCCAACAACTGTTTTATTTGTTGAGTTGTCATCTGACCTTGCTGAGGTTGTGCCTGTTGTTTTTGTTCCTCTTTCTTTTTATCGTCAGAATTATCCTTCTCTTTGTCTTTATTTTGATCCTTGTTTTGCTCGTCTTTTTTATCTTGGTTTTGTTCGCTCTCTTTTTTGTCTTGGTTTTTTTTGTCCTGATTTTCCTTTTTATTGTCGCTATTTTGATCCTGCTTTTGGTCTTTCTTCTTTTTCTCTTCAACCAATTTTTTCTTCAGTTGATTCAGGTTTTCATCATTAGGGAACTTTTTCAAACCTTGATCAATAGTGGCCATGGCTTTTTCAATATCACTATGTATAAAATCTTTAGCTCCAGAATTAAAATATCCTTGTGCACTAGTTTGAGAATGGACAACCAAACCAACCATCATAAAAAAAAGGAATACGATTGCTTTCATTATTTTGTTTTTATTTCAATTACCGACTCTATTTTTTTCATAAAATCCTTATAGTTTGCTACTGTTGGATCTTTTTCTAATGCACCATCTAATAATTTTAATGCTTTATCAAACTGATATTGTTCCAACAACTTATCCGCTTGTTTCTTAATTCTTTTCGCATAGTCCGAAGGAGGTGGTGGATTGTTCTTTTTATCGTCCTCTTGCTGTTGTTTTAATTTTTCACGTGCAAACGATAAATTATAACGAGTTTCATCATCAGAAGGATTATTTCTAAGACTTTTTTTATAGGCTTCAATGGCCTTGCTATATTCTTTTTCTTTTAAATGAGCATTTCCAATATTATGATAGGCTGCAGCTTTTTCTAATTTATTTTCTGTTCCCGTAGCAGCCAATTCATATTGTGGCACCGCTTCTTTGTAATTTTTCTGAGCATACAATGCATTCCCCAAATTAAAAGAGCTTTTAAAATATGTTCCTGCCTGCGCTGTAGCTTTTTTATAAGCAATAGCCGCATCTGCATATTTTTCAGCTTCATATAAAGTGTTTCCCTCTCTTACAAAACTCCTTGCCAATCTTTGCTGTACAATAGAGTCTTGTTGCGCTTTCATAGAAAAGCACAGCAAGCAAAAAACAACATAGTGTAGAATTTTCATAAATATTATTTTTTAAATTCTTTTTCTTTAAACAAATCTACCTTTTGAAGCCATTTCGTCTTTTTCTCTAAAAAGAAAATATCAATGATAAAAAACAGCAACCCGATTCCCACAAACCATTGAAATTGATCTTTATAATCTGAAAATTGTTTGGTTTCAAATTCATGTTTTTGAGCATTAGACACCACATCGATCAAACTTTCTACCGGCTTCGCAGTTAAATTTCCATCTACATAAACACCATCTGCTTTACTGGCTATTTCTTTTAAAACATTAGGAACTCTGTGCGTGATAATAACCTCTCCTTTTCTGTCTTTTTTATAACCAATCAAATCTCCTTTGTTGCGTAATGGAATTGGGCCTCCTTTTTCGGTTCCGACCCCTACAGTATACACTTTAATTCCTTCTCTTGCTAAATCTTCCGCTTTTGCAATCGTATTTTTTTCATGATCCTCACCATCAGAAATAATTACTAAAAACTTATTCGTTTGTTCGTCATTATTATAATAAGTTTCAGCCAAATCTAATGCCTCGTTGATTGCCGTACCTTGGCTTGAAACCATATCCGGATTTGCATTCTGTAAAAACATATTTGCAGAAGCATAATCTGTTGTGATAGGCAACAATGGATAAGAATTACCAGCATATACAATAATCCCTACTCTATCACTTCCTAATTTTTCAATTGTTTTAGCAATAATCTGTTTTGATTTCTCTAATCTGTTGGGTGCAATATCCTCCGCCAGCATACTTTTAGACACATCCAATGCAAAAACAATATCTACTCCTTCCCTTTTGACTGTTTTTAATTTGATTCCCATTTTTGGGTTTACCAAAGAAAGAATTAGAAAAGAAACTCCAATCAACAAAAAAATCAATTTTAAAGTAGCCTTAAAAAAAGAATAATTCGGAGCTATTTTTTCCAATAAATCTAAAGAAGCAAATTTTTTCTGCGTGCGTTTCTTCCACCAAAGCACCATGATAAATACAAGTATTACCAATGGTAAAATTGCAAAAAGATAAAAATAAATAGGTTCTTCTAACTTGTACATTCTTTTGATCTGTGTAATTGATTAATTGTATTATGGTTAATCGTTTTTTGAACAATTACCCAATTCAACAACATCTATATAAAACTTTTAAATAGCGTATTTCTCAATACATATTCCAATAATAGCAACACCAAAGCAGCGATCACATAGATTCTATATTCCTCTTGGTAATTGTAATATTTAAACTCTTCTATTTTCGTTTTTTCTAATTTGTTTATTTCTTCATAAATAGATTCCAATTTTAAATTATTGGTGGCTCTAAAATATTTTCCATTTGTTTCTGATGCAATATGCCTCAACAAATCTTCATCAATCTCAACTTTCTGACGACGGTATACTAAATTACCTGCTCTATCCTTGGCATAAGGAAAAGGAGCCATTCCATTGGTTCCGATTCCAATAGTATAAACCTTTATATTCAATTCTTTTGCCAGCTCGGTTGCAGTTCTTGGATCAATAAATCCAGCAGTATTGACACCATCTGTCAACAGAATAACGACTTTACTTTTTGCCTTACTGTCCTTCAATCTATTAATTGCTGAACCAAGTCCCATACCAATGGCGGTACCGTCCTCAATTTGACCGTAATGGATTTCAGAAATAGTTCTCGCAACAATTCCCTTATCACTTGTTATCGGAGTTTGTGTAAAACTCTCCCCAGCATATACAACAATCCCTATCCTGTCGTTGGGTCTTTTTTCAACAAAATCCGCGGCAACTTCCTTCAACGCCTCTAGTCTGTTTGGCTTTAAATCCTTGGCCAACATACTTCCAGAAACATCAATGGCCATAACGATATCAATTCCTTTATTCGATTTCGTTTTCTTACTTACTTCTACATTTCTCGGACGCGCTAAAGCAACAAATAATAAAGCTATAGCAACGATTTTAAGCACATATAGCAAAGGTTTTAATTGTGCTAAAATGGATTTTTTCATCTTAAATCCAGAAACTGTAGTAACCGTTAAAGATGCTGTACTTTTTTTATGACTGTAGTAAAACCAGAATATCAAAAAAGGTAGTATCAATAACCCCCATAAAAACAGAGGCGTCTCAAATTCAAAATTTGTCCAATTCCCCATCATTATTCGTTTTCAAATTTTATGGATTGAATCACCGTATCCATAGTAGTTTGTACATCTTTATCTTCAAAATTTGCATTGGTAAACACCTGCCAAACTTTATTTTTTTGTGAAAAACCTAATAGATTAAATCCTTTCTTAACGCCTTTGCTCACATAACTCCCTTTCAAATAAACTCCATGAACTTCATCTCCAAAAGAAGCAGGTTGTCTTTCAAATTCTAGATCTTCAATTTTTTGAGTTTTCTCTAAATTGCTGATCGTACTCTGAACCACTTGTTCAACGTCTGGGTTTATTTGAGCCGCATAAACTAAAGTAGTTACAGATATTTCAGAATTTTCAGAAGGATCTACATAACTGTAAATTTTTAACTCCGACATGACACTTTGAATTTGTGCCGGTACCCCATCTGATTGCAATGCTACAGTACCTGGAGCTGTTAAAATCAGCGCAGGAGATCCAAAGGTTTGTTTGCTCCATCCATCAGATTCAACTTCTTCTGTAGGCAACGCATTTGCTCCTTTTTTAATTTGAGCCGTTTGATAAATTTGATATCCAAAAAAGCCAACCACCAAGGCTGCAAAAACAATAATTGCAATAAATATTTTAGAACGCTTGCTTAAGTTTTTAAATGAAAACTCTTTCTTAGGTTTCGTTTCTTTGGCAATGCTCTCTTCTAATACTCTTTGCTGTTCAGAATAAGAATCCAATAGAGGTTTCATTTCATCAATCAAAGAGGCAGCAACATTTCTATCGTTTTTGATTTCTCCAGAATTAGGACGTAATTTGGCAAACTTTACAAAATCGGCATGTTGTAAAAATGCTTGTAACTGCTGAATAGATTCTTTCGTAATCCCTATATTTTTAGCACTGTTTTGATCTTGTAATAAAGCGATCAATTCATCCGTAGTAGCTTCTAAAGTATGTACATTGACTTCTTTTCCAAGATATACTCTGATGATCTCAGTAAGCTCAATATAATATTCCTTGATTTGATTATTTTCCAATAAATCCTTTTCATCCAAGTGACTGAATTTCTCAATGGCTTCTTGATAAGCAGGAATACGTTTCTTTTTAGCTTTTGTTTTCTTGGCTTTCTTCTGAAACAAAAAGTACAAACTAACCAATAAAATTAAACAACCCACAATCAGATAAAACCAGTTGAAATATGGTTTAAAATCATCAAAAACCATAGGCTCTTCAGCTATGGTCTTAATCGGGAAGGCTTTTTGTTTTAAAGTATCAACAGGAACATTAGCAACGTTGATCAACAAAGAATCTGTATAATAGGTTTTGTTTTTTATAAAAACCTGTTGCTTTGGAATGTAAAAACTACCGCTATCAAACCCTGTTAAGACATATTTTTTGACCAATTTATTTTTCAAAGTATCTATCTTGTCTGAAGTGATTACTTCAATCAATCCCAAATTGGTAAGGATCGGAAAGGTAATATCCGTTTTTTTATCAACCGATATTTTATATTCAAACTGTTCTCCAATTCGAATTTGTGTGGTATCAATAGCAACAAATATTTTCGGTTCTTGCTGAGAGAAACCTAAAAACACACTGAATAAAAATAAATATATTAAGCTTTTTTTCATTTTAAATAGTCCTACTTATTTCTATTTTTTATTTTCCTTTTTGTTTGAAATAACCTAAAAGTTTTTTGACATAACTCTCATCTACTTGAGTACTTATTGTACCGGAACCACTTTTGCTAAAGGTAGTTTCATAAAACTTTGTCAATTCTAAAAAATTAGCCTTGTAGGCATTTCTAACCGACTTAGAGCCCGTATTTACAATTACCTTTTCTCCTGTTTCTGAATCTAACATGGGTACCAAACCTAGGTTTGGAATTTCAGTATCGTGTTTGTCATACACACGCACTCCTGTTACATCATGTTTTTTACCAACTATTTTCAACGTTTGCTCATAAGAGTTGTCCATAAAATCAGACAGCACAAAAACAATCGCTTTTTTAGTCATTACATTAGACAAGTATTTTAAAGCTTCGTCAATATTTGTTTTTTTACTTTGAGGTTGAAATTCTATCAACTCTCTAATAATTCTCAAGACATGACTTTTTCCTTTTTTAGGAGGAATAAATAATTCAACAGAGTCAGAAAATAAAATCAACCCTACTTTATCATTATTTTGAATGGCAGAAAAAGCCAAAGTTGCCGCAATTTCTGTGATCGTATCTTTTTTGAATTGAGAATTGGTACCAAACAATTGTGAACCACTAATATCAACCACAAGCATCATGGTAAGCTCTCGCTCTTCTTCAAATACTTTTATATATGGCTGATTGTATCTTGCTGTAACATTCCAATCAATATTTCGAACATCATCTCCAAATTGATACTCACGTACTTCACTGAAAGTCATACCACGTCCTTTAAAAGAACTATGATATTCTCCCGAAAATATATGATCAGAAAGTCGACGCGTTTTAATTTCTATTTTGCGGACTTTTTTAAGTATCTCTTTAGTCTCCATTTACTGTGTAACCGTTTAATTGTGTATTTGTTTAATTGATTGTTTGTCTGCTTTAACAGTTAAACAATTCCACGATTCAACCTTTATGGCACTTCAATTTCATTTACAATTTTGTTGATGATATCAACAGAAGTCACATTCTCAGCTTCTGCCTCATAGGTAACACCAATTCTATGACGTAAAATATCATAGACAACTGCTCTTACATCTTCTGGAATAACATACCCTCTTCTTTTGATAAATGCATAACATTTAGCAGCTTTTGCCAAACTAATACTACCACGAGGAGAAGCTCCAAAACTAATCAGAGGTTTTAAATCCGATAAGTTGTATTTTTCTGGATAACGTGTTGCGAAAATAATATCTAAAATATATTTCTCAATTTTTTCATCCATATACACTTCATTCACAGAAGCTCTTGCTTTTACAATTTGCTCTAAAGAAACTACTGGGTTGACTTTAGAAAAACCACCGGAAAGATTCTGACGCATAATCAACTGCTCATCCTCTAACTTAGGATAGTCAATGACTACCTTCAACATAAAACGATCCACTTGCGCTTCAGGTAAAGTATAAGTTCCTTCTTGCTCTACCGGGTTTTGCGTTGCCATTACTAAAAATGGTTCTTGTAATGGAAATGTCTCTTCTCCAATAGTAACTTGTCTCTCTTGCATTGCTTCTAACAAAGCCGACTGTACTTTTGCCGGTGCTCTATTGATCTCATCCGCTAATACGAAGTTTGCAAAAATAGGTCCCTTTTTAATTTCGAACTTATTTTCCTTCATATTATAAATCATCGTTCCCACCACATCAGCCGGTAATAAATCTGGTGTAAACTGAATTCTACTAAATCCACCATCCACTGCTTTTGACAAAGTATTAATGGCAAGTGTTTTTGCTAATCCTGGAACTCCTTCTAATAAAATATGTCCATTTCCCAATAAACCAATTAACAAACGATCGATCATCTGTTTTTGACCGACAATTACTTTATTCATTTCAGATTTTAACAAATCTATAAAAGCACTTTCTTTTTCAATTTTTTCATTGATTGCTCTGATATCAACGTTAGTGTTTTGATCTTCCATTTTATTAAATATAGTTTACTATCAAATTCAATTTATTCTGAGTTTGACAAAACTAATATTTTATTCCAATGACACTGTTAAAATTTGGTTAAAGAACCGGATAAAACCTAGTCTTCTTTTCTTTTAAAAAACACTAAAATCGTTCATTTTTAAGTAGTTGTGTTAAAAAAAGGTTATCTTTTTCTTTGTAGTATCATTATATTTCACAATATTTGTCACAACCAACAAAAATTAACTAAACCAAACTAACATGAAAAAGGAGGCTGATACAGCCTTCTTTTTTTATTCCCAAAAACTAGTTTTTCCTAGATTTTATAATGCCTTAACACATGTTTAAACCTGTTCTATTTTCACTCGTAGCGTTGCTATATTATCCCAAAAAAAAGTAAAAATCACAATTTTTATACAACCTTGATTTTGATAAATTTTAACATTTGAAGCTTCCGAAATGAAAAAAAAGAGAAAAAAAATTAAAAATTTTTCCTCTTTGATTTAATCTTCATTTCTTCGTTCAAAATTGGCTAGCGAATCCAAGAAATCCTCCGTATTTTTAAATCCATAAAAACAACAGTTGCTATGGAAAAAAAGAAGAAAACCACCGTGTCTTTAATTTTAAGAAGTGGTGGTGCAAGAGGATTGGCACATATTGGTGTTATAAAATGGTTGGAAGAAAACAATTTTGAAATCAAATCTATTGCAGGCTGCTCTATCGGATCCTTAATTGGAGGTGTATATGCCGCCGGTAAATTAGAGCAACTGACAGATTGGATGTTGGCCTTAAACAAAACAGATATTGCTTCTTTGTTGGATTTTTCATGGGGAAATGGAGGAGGAATTTTTAAAGGCGATAAAATAATTTAAACCTTAGTGGGGTTTTTAGAAGACATTCAAATAGAAAATTTACCGATTCCCTATACCGCTGTTGCAACGGATATCATTACGGAAAAAGAAGTTTGGATCAATTCTGGCTCTCTTTTTGAAGCCATCAGAGCTTCCATATCTTTACCTCTATTCTTTTCGCCAGTTCCCTATGGAGAAGCCATATTGATCGATGGTGGTGTATTAAATCCGGTTCCTATTGCTCCTACTTTTAACGATGATACCGATATTACAATTGCAGTAAATCTTGGAGGAGCACCTCTTAAATCAACTCCAGAAGAAAGTTTTAGTTTGGGTACATCTTCTAATTTTGATAAAATTCAACAACAAATTAAAAATTTCCTCCAAAAAAACAACATTACTTCTTCTACGGAATCTGCTAAAAAACTAAGTATGTACGAAGTGGCTGACCGAGCTTTTGACACCATGCAAAGTACAATTGCACGACAAAAAATTGCTGCTTACCCACCTGATATTGAAATTGAAATACCAAGAAATGCCTGTGGTACCTTAGAGTTTGACAAAGCCGCCGAAATGATTTCTTATGGATATCAAAAAACTGTAGAAACCTATAATAATTTTAATGAAACGATGGCTTAAAATAAACTTCACCTAAAACTAATTTTTCTGATTTTTTTCTATTAAAGAAATGGTAGTAAAAGGTAAATTCTTTTCCGAATTTCCATCGATAATTTTACCTGAAATGTGAATGTCTTGGGAAAAAACATGTAAGCTACAAAAGAACAGACTTAAAAGGGCTAGGTTTTTCATATTGTATAATTCAGCCGCAAATGTCGTGAATTTATAGAAAGTTTGTATCCTTCTTATTTGTTAAAGTTATTCATCTATTTATGGAACACATTTGATTTAAAAATATTAAGTTTGAGGAGAAAAGAAAATTGCTGACTACTCACAAGTATAGAATTCCAAATTCCTAGAAATCGTTATGGTACACTAGAGTTTGACAAAGCAGCGAAATTATTGATATGAGCTATAAAGAAACGCAATAAAAAATTTGAGAAAGATAAAAGGAATATTGAATATTAGCATTTATTATTTTAACTAACTCTATAACAATCGTTTTATAATTATTTTATCAAAAATTATATACCAACGAAAATTATTCCATATTTTTGGACTACTTTTGTCCTAAACAACAAGTAAAATATGACAACAACATTTGGAGAATATATTAAGCAGCGTAGAACAGAGCTAGGGTTTCCTTTAAAAAAAGTAGCATCTCATTTAGAGATTGACACATCTACACTAGGAAAAATAGAGCGTGAAGAAAGAAACTTATCGGAAAACCTATTGAGTCCGCTTGCAGAAATACTTGAAACTGAGCAAAGAAAAATTCTAAATCAATATTACTCTTCAAAAGTAACACAAGAGATAAAAAACTACCCACATTATAAAGATGTTCTAAATATAGTTGAAGAACAACTACAATTATACTTTTCTAAAACTGAACAAAAACAAAATTGGACTGAAAAAGAGTTTCAAAACCCAAAATCCAAATTAAGAATTGCTACCATGTTTTCAGGAATTGGAGCGATAGAATATGCGTTCAAAAGGTTAAAACTCGCCACTGAAATAATATTTGCTAGTGATATAGACAAATTCGCAAAGCAAAGTTATTTTTCAAATTACAAGATTGAAGAAGAAAATTGGTATGATGATGTTCAAAAAATTAACGGTAAAAAATATAACGGTCAAGTTGATTTATTAGTTGGAGGAAGCCCATGTCAATCCTTTTCTATGGTCGGAAAAAGAAAAGGATTTGCAGATACTAGAGGTACTCTTTTTTACGAATTTGCAAGAGTTGTAAAAGAAAGTCAGCCCAAAGTATTTATTTTTGAAAACGTAAAAGGGCTGATAAATCATGATGGTGGCAATACATTTGAAACTATTAAAGCAACTTTTGATGAACTAGGATACAAATACTTTTATCAAGTTTTAAATTCCAAAAATTATGGAGTTCCTCAACACAGAGAGCGAATTTTTGTAATTGGTTTTAAAGATAATTCCGTGAAATTTGAATTTCCAAAACCAATTAAATTGGAATATAAAATGCAAGATTTTCTTGAAGATTATACAGATAGTAAATATTATCTAAAAGAAAAAGGTGTAAAATTTGTTACAAGTTCTAAAAACAGAAAAAAAAGATATACACAAATAAATGGAGAAATTGCAATTTGCCAAAAGGCAAATCAGCAATTTAATTGGCACGGAGATTTTATTTTTGAAAGTAAAGATTCACCTGATTTTAACGAATTAATTTTTGATGTAAATGAAGTTGAAGAAAAATATTATTTGCTTGAAAAAACAAAAAAATATGTTTTAACAGAAGGAACAAAAAACTTTAAAACCTCTATAAAAACTGATCTTGAAGTAGCAAGACCTTTATTGCAATCTATGCACAAAATGCACAGAGCAGGGGTAGATAATTATGTTACTCACAATAAAGGAAGAATAAGAAAATTAACACCTAAAGAATGCTTGAGATTAATGGGTTTTAGAGATGATTTCAAACAAGAGGTCAGCGATACTCAAATGTATAGACAAGCAGGAAATAGCATTGTAGTTGATGTTTTAATTGCTTTATTAAAAGAAATGGACATTACAAAATTTGCAAAAAAATAAATGGAGAATCTACAGAAAATTAAAATAGACGGAAAAGAATATCTAATTATAGATTCTATACAAGATTTTAGAGCAGAAGATAGTTTTATCCATAGAAAAAATAAGTTAGCACAATTCAAAGGAAACGGAGAATCAAAAAAGCACGTAGGAACATATAAAGGAGAAAAAGGAGACAGAATGTCAAACTTCTTTGATTATGCAAGCTGGGGTTTAGAACATTACGATCCTAATAAAAAAAGAAAAACATTTAATTCTGCTAAAGAAAAAGGTGCTTTAATAAGCGAAAATAGATGCTTTTTTAGTAAAGCTAATTTTCAAAAATATTTGAATGATGCTAAAACTGAATATTTTTCTCAAGAGCAGCACTATCATAATAACATAAGTGAATATTATAATGAAAGATTAGAAGAAGTAAACAATCTTGAAACCAATCAAATATTTTTTAGTATTTACGATGCTTCAGACAACCTTTCTCAAAAACAAAACAGAGGTTATGTTCGTTCTGACAATTCGATATGGAAATTATGGAGAGAATTAATATTACCGAGTATAAGTTATTTGTCAATATTAAAGTTAGTTCCAGTAGAAAATAAAAATGCAGAACCTCTATTTTACTTTAGAATACTTTTAGATTATCAATTTAGGTCTTTTGTACATCCAAAATCATTAGGAACTGAAAAAGAATTAGAAAAAGAAAAAATTGAGACAGGAATTATAAAAAAACCAACTCACAGAAAAGGGGCGGAAAAATACAGAAGAGAAGTTATAAATTATATGCCTCAATGTCCTTTTACAAAAATAACAGATGAACGTTTATTAATTGCAAGTCATATTAAACCATATAGTATTTGCATTAAAAATAATGAAAACGACCAAGCATTAGATTATTTAAATGGACTGGCTTTATCACCAACTTATGACAAATTATTTGACCAAGGTTATATAACTTTTACAGACAGTGGTGAATTAGTTTGTGGAACACAATTAAGTTCTTATACGTGGGAGAAATTAAGCATCAATCCAAATGCGAAAAACAAAATGAGAATATTTCCAAAAGAACGAGAATTATATTTAGATTATCACAGAAACCATGTTTTTCAAGATGACATTAATGACCTTGTCTAAAATTAATATCAATGAGCATTTTGAAAATTTTGTATCTCTTTATCGAGGAAAATTAGCCATTAAAAACTTACATTATTAAAATATTTTTTTTGATATAAACTTCGGAAAAACACACTCAAATAATCAATACAAAAACCATTTTTCAGCAACTTTTTAAACTTCATCAAAAAAGTTTAAAAACTCAGTAAAAAAATGGTCTAAAAACGAAAACTTAAAGTACGTTTTCAATACAAAAAGAGTACACCGTTTCAAAAAATAAAGACGAATAGAATGAGTTGAATTTTTAGTTTTTAAAAGCTCTTTAATAGCATTTAGAATTGTCTATTTCTCGATAAAATTTTCTGCAAAAATCACTCGAAATGACAAAAGGCAGTTATAGGGTTCAACAATTACACAATAATAGAGAAACAGAAAATCAAAATAACAATTACACGCTTAAACAATTCAACAGTTACACAATTAACCCCTCCTATTCTTCAAACTTCAGCACTTCCATTTTTTCACCATCAAAAACGCCATAAGTAAAATAAGAAATCCAATCCCCTAGGTTTACATATTCTGAGTTTTTGCCCATTTCTAAAGTAATCGGTAAATGACGATGCCCGAAGACAAAATAATTGAAATGCTTGGTCTTTAACACCTCTTTAGAGTATTGTACCAGCCATTCTTTTTCTTCTCCTAGAAAAACAACATCATCATCTCCGGAGATCAGTTTGTTTTTTACAGAGAGATAAGTAGCCAGCCCAACACCTATATCAGGATGTAACCATCTAAAAAGCCATTTACACAAAGGATTGGTAAATACTTTTTTCATTCTTTTATAACCTAAATCACCTGGCCCTAAACCATCACCATGACCAATTAAAAAAGTTTTATCCCCGAAAGTGAATTCTTTGGGTTCATGATATACTGGAATATTCAATTCTTTTTCAAAATAATCTTCCATCCACAAATCGTGGTTTCCAACAAAAAAATGGATTGGAATTCCGCTGTCTCTGATTTCAGCTAGTTTTCCTAAAACTCTCACAAAACCTTTAGGAACGACGGTTTTATATTCAAACCAAAAATCAAATAAATCCCCTAATAAAAAAATAACTTCAGCATCCTTTTTTACAATGTCTAACCACTGTATAAACTTCTGCTCTCTCAGTTTACTTTTTTCGGCTGTAGGAGCTCCAAAATGTTGATCTGAAGCAAAATATATTTTCTTTTTCTGTGTCAAATTATTAAATTTTAGCAAAGATAAGAATAGTTCCTACTCTGTTATTTTATTTTTAAAATTCCTGTTAGAATTAAAAAACTCCTTTATTCTTAACTGTTTTCTTTTAAAATTAGTTCTCGTTATTATTTCCAATTAAAAATTGGAAATCACTAAAACGGACAATAACTTATTGAAGGCTATCCAATTCTATTACTTTTAAAAGCATTGGATCTCTCCTATCTTTTATTTTAGAAAACGATGTTTCATCAAAAACCTGACGTGCAATCAAGGCTTTTAAATAAGCACTTAACAATTCTTTTTTCTTAGTACTTACCGACCTTTCTATATGTGCATCATTTAAAAAGGTTTTTAAGATTTCTTTTTGTAGGACTACATCTTGGTCGTAAACTTCAAAACCTTGTGTTAAAATATCTGCTCGATGCGTATCTGCATATTCAAACGAAAAATTATTCAATCGAGAATAATAGCCATTTTCTAAATATGTTGTTGTATCAACCGCCACAAATACATCTGGAATAATACCTCCTCCTCCATACACAACCTTTCCTTTAGGTGTTGTAAATTTCAGAGAATCTATCACCTTTATGCTATCTCTGGATAACAATTCTCCATTCAAAATTCTATACTGATAATCGTGTGCATAATTTTCACCGTCATTCAGTTTATAAGGTTTTTGAATGGATCTTCCGGTAGGTGTAAAATACCTCGCAATTGTCAAACGAACTGCAGATCCATCTCCTAACTTCATTTCTTGCTGTACCAATCCTTTTCCAAAAGACCTTCTACCAATAATAACTCCTTGGTCGTTATCCTGTAAGGCTCCCGCAAAAATTTCACTAGCTGATGCCGACCCTTCATCAATCAAAACATAGATAGTCCCTTCCTCAAAAACACCTTCTTCAGTCGCATAAAATTCTTCCTTGCTTCCTTTGTTGTTTTCTGTAAAAACAATGAGCTTTCCATCACTCAAAAATTCATCAATAATAGCATTTGCCACGTGAATAAATCCACCTCCATTTTGTCGTAAATCAAAAACTAAGTTTTTCGCTCCCTTCAATTTTAAATCTTGTAATTTATCACTTACTTCATGATACGAAGTTGCAGCAAATCGCTCCAATTTTAAATAACCCAAACTATCATTGATCATATAAGCAACCTCAGCACTCTGGATGGCCACTTTATTTCTTCTAATAGTTATCGGGATCAGGCTTTCAGCCCCTTTACTATAGATTTTTAAATCCAATGTGGTATTAGAAGGTCCTTTTAAAATTTTTACAATATCTCTACTTCGCATATTTTTGCCATACAAAGTATCTTTATCTGCAATTAAAATTCTGTCTCCGGCTAATATTCCTGCAGTTTCACTAGGTCCTCCTGATAAAACATGGGTCACTACCAAAGAATCTTGATACATAAAAAATTGTACTCCGATTCCTTCAAAATTACCTTGTAAATTTTCTTGGCTTGCAGCGTAAATATCTTTAGGGAAATAGACAGAATGAGGATCTAAGTTGGTAATAATATCTGTGATTACATTGTCAAGTATATCATCTGTATTTACCTTATCAACATAATCCTGTTCTATAAATTGCAGTAGTTTTTTGATTTTTTGCTCGCTCGAATTCTCCTTAAAAAAAACATTTTCCGAAGGAAAATTTAAACTAGCTCCTACTAAAATACCAAAGGCAATAGCGATTCCTAGAAATAAAGGAAAATTATTTTTATTCCTCATATCGCGGTATGTGTTCTACTTTAATTCCTGCTTGTTTCAAAAAATCTACACCCGATAAATCTTTGTATGCATTTGCATACACCACTCTTTTTATACCAGATTGTAAAATTAATTTACTGCAATCTCTACATGGAGATAAAGTAACATATAAAGTTGCTCCTTCAGAAGACTGAGTTGAAGCTGCTACTTTTAAAATAGCATTTGCTTCTGCGTGTAAAACCATCCATTTGGTATCTCCACTTTCATCTTCACAACAATTATCAAAACCTGTAGGAGATCCATTATAACCGTCAGAAATAATCATTTTTTCTTTGACAATTAATGCTCCTACTTGTTTTCTTTTACAATGAGATAATTTACCCCATTCAAAAGCCATATTTATATAAGCTCTATCGTATTTTAATTGTTTCTTTTTGGTCATAGTTGATAATAGATTCGCACTACAAATAATAGTTACTCAACACACTTTGTGCTAAGAACAATCAAAAGTCGTAAACCTTAAGGAAAGAACCAAAAAAAAGGAAGTATTAAATTTAGAATAAAGTTTTTAAAAGCAGGTCATACCTCTTCATAAACATCGGTATAGAAATTCCGAAATGTCAGTTAAAGTAATTTTTGAAAAAAATTACATGAAGAACGAACTCAATCGCATTGACAGCGTTCTATAATAAATGTTTTATGAAACCATCGTAACGCTCTAGCAACATAGGAATCGTAATTCCTAAAACAATAGAAGAAATGACCACAATCCAATCTCTTTTAGAAATTTTGAAAATCGGTGTCAATAAATGATACAAGGCAACAATTACTATCACAATAATTATTTGTGCCAATTCTATCCCCAAAGAAAATTCTATCAAGGGTAACAATTTAGTATCTAAACCAGAAATTAACATTTTAAAATAGTTAGAAAATCCTAATCCATGAATCCATCCAAAACAAAATGATAAAAACAATAATAATTTTGAATTAGAGGTGTTTTTGCCTCCAGAGAGTATGTTATTAACTGCGGTAATAAAAATAGTCATTGGAATTAAAAATTCTATCAAATCACCAGCAACATAGATTATTTTATATACAGATAAAGCCAAACTTACGGTGTGTCCCAAGGTGAATAATGAGACCAACCACAACATGTTTTTCCATTGTTTAAAAGAAAAAGAAACTACCAAAACAATTAAAAATAAAATGTGATCGTATGCGTTTATATCCAACACATGTGTACATCCTAATTCTAAATAAAATAAAAAGTCATTCATGGTATTATTTTTGCTCAAATGTAAAAAACTTATGCTAAATGTTTTCATTTTGATAAGAATTCTCTATAAAATCGATGGAAAATTCCAACATCTGAAATAAATAAATTAATATTGCATAACAATATAAAGCACCGATACACTTATGAAACTCAGTATTCCTTTTTTTAGTATTCTATTTTTGATTTTTTCTTGTAAAAACAGACCCGAACCAACTAAAAAAACAACAACACCCAAACAAAAAATTGAAACAGCCCCAGTTGTACAAAATGAAGCTGATATGAGCAATATGGTGCATTTTGCTGGAGGAACTATTACTATTGGAACCGATAATGGACCTGCAAATGAAGGGCCTTCTTTTGAAACTCAAGTAGCCCCTTTTTATATTGATAAAAACTTAGTTTCTGTTTCCGACTTTAGAAAATTTATTGAAGCAACGAACTACATAACTGAAGCTGATAAATTTGGTGACTCAGGAGTTTTTATGTTTGATCAAGGACAATGGCAACTTTTTAAAGGTGCTAATTGGAAATATCCTCTAGGTGAAACAAAACCAGAAGCTTTAGACAATCATCCAGTAACTCATGTGAGTTGGAATGATGCTCAAGCCTATGCTAGTTGGGCAGGTAAACGTTTGCCTACAGAATTTGAATATGAATTTGCTGCTAAAAATGGAGGAACTACCATCTACCCATGGGGAAACACTGTTTTAAAAGACGGAAAATATATGGCCAATACTTGGCAAGGTGCCTCTGTGCAAGATCAGGATGCTAAGGATGGTTTCTTATTGACTTCTCCTATCGGATATTATGGTGAATCTCCAGCTGGTCTGACTGATATGGTTGGAAATGTTTGGCAATGGACTGAGGACGTTTACAGAAGTTACCCAGGAAACCCAAATCAGGAACCAGCAGATCCTAAAGTTAGAACTACTAGAGGTGGTGCTTTTATGTTTGATCAAGCAGGTGATAAAAGTTTTACAACTACGTTTAGAGCAAAAAATTCCATCGATACTTCTATCTTTAATATGGGGTTCCGTTGTGCTAAATAATTAGAAAATGAATACTCTTTTTAAGATCGTAAAAATGAATAAAAAATATATCCCACACACTTTACAAGTATCTTTATTATTAAGTATTTCGCTGCTTTTATTTTCTTGTGGAGAAGAAAAAAAAGAAGCTTATAAAAAAATTCCAACAGTAAAAACTAAAACTATTTATGCTTCTACAGATTCTATTCCTGATGCTCATTTTTTAGGAGATAAAACCTGTAAAGAATGCCATCAAGATCAGTTTAAAAAATGGAAAGGATCGCATCATGATAAATCCATGGATGTGGCTACCAGAGAGACCATTTTGGCTGATTTTAAAGGGGAAGTATTTAAAAGTCAAGGAGTCACTTCTTCTTTTTTCAAAAGAAATGGAGAATTTTTTGCCAATACAGAGGGTCCTGATGGAAAAAATCATGATTATAAAATTGAATATGTTTTTGGAATCACTCCCTTGCAACAATACATTGTAAAATTTCCTAACGGTCATTATCAATGTTTAAGACAGGCCTGGGATACTAAAAAGAACAAGTGGTTTGATTTGTATCCAGACTTCAAGGTAGTGCATTCAGAATGGTTGCATTGGTCTAGAGGTGGATTGAACTGGAATAATATGTGTGCAGATTGCCACTCTACCAACGTTCGTAAACAATACAAACAAGAAGATCATAGTTACGACACTAAATTTGCTTTGATCAATGTAAGTTGTGAAGCTTGTCATGGACCTGGAAAAGAACATGTAGCCGATGTAAATGAACAAGGAGAAAATTACAGAGATTTTGGAACCATGCAAATGACTTTAGAAACTTCTCCAAAAGAGTTGGTAGATCAATGTGCTCGTTGTCATATGCGAAGAGAAATGCTAACAGATCGTTTCAATTTTGAAGGAACCATGTTAGATCACTATTATCCTCAGTTATTAACAGAGCCTACTTATTATGCGGATGGTCAAATATTAGATGAAGATTATGTGTATGGTTCTTTTGTTCAAAGTAAAATGTATCATAACAATGTTACCTGTACCAACTGTCATGATGCGCATACTTTAGAACGTAAATTTGAAGGAAATAAATTGTGTGCTCAATGTCATGAGCCTAAAAAATACAATACCGAAGAACATTCGTTCCATAAACTAGGAACCGAAGGTGCTTTGTGTATCAACTGTCATATGCCTGGTAGGTTTTATATGGGTAACGATTTTAGGCGCGATCATAGTTTTAGAATTCCAAGACCAGATTTATCTGTAAAACATGGGACACCTAATGCCTGTGTAGGATGTCATAAAGACAAAACAGACCAGTGGGCTGCGGATGTTTTGGTAAAATTAAAAGGAGCACCGAAAGAAAATCATTTTTCTGATTTATTGGTACCAGGACTGAAAGCAGCTCCTAATGCCCACACCAAACTATTGCAATTAGCAAAAGACACTTCTTATCCTGAAATAGCTAGAGCATCAGCAATTGTAGAGCTACCAAATTATAGAGACCATGCTAATGTAAGAAAACAATTATTAGCCTTCTTAAATGATGAATCTCCTTTGGTAAGAGCTAGTACGGCAGATGCTTTAAATGAGATATCTGATCCAGCTAATGTGAGCTATTTATTGCCATTATTAAAAGATGAAAAAAGAGCAGTAAGAATAAAAGCTTTTAGTGCATTAGCCATTGTGGATGAAACAAAAATTTCTAACAAATACAAAGCCTCTTTTGACATCGTAAAAAAAGAATACTTTACCTATTTGGGTGGTGTTTCTGATTTTGTTGGTGGACGAATCAACCGAGCTAATTACATCCTTAAGAAAGGAGATTTAAAAGGAGCTATAAAAGGATATGAAAGTGCTTTAGACCTTGATAATATAAATAATATGGTAAGAACCAATTTGGCTAATTTATATTATCAAAATGGAGAATTAGAAAAGGCTGAAAACGCTTTTAAAATTATTATCAAACAAGAACCTGAATATGGTGCCACGTATTATTCTTATGGTCTATTACTGGCAGAATTGAAAAGAACAGAAGATGCCATAGAACAGCTGGAATTGGCCACAATTTACATGTCTGACAACCCAAGAGCTTATTATAATTTGAGTCTCTTATATGATAGTATTCAAAATAAAAAGAAATCCGAAGCTACTATCATTAGAGGATTGAAAGTATTGCCTCAAAATGAAAGTTTATTATACTTATTAGCGTATCATTACGCCAGCAATAATCAAAAAGAAAAAGCAAAAAATATAGCACTACAACTAGTGAAATTATTCCCTAATAACTCTCAATATTTTACTTTTCTACAACAGTTGAACGGTCAATAATTGATACGTTTTTTTTATGCACTAGATGCTTTTTAGTCACTAGAATTGGTGTCATTCCCATTTTTGAATGACAAAAAATCCTTGCGTCAAAAAAGATGGAATTACCATCATTGAAATCATAAGAAAATGAAGAGTCACAGGATTTTCTTCATATTTACTTGTTCTATCAAATTGAAAATTACTTAGCTACTTTTAGAACAGATTCTCCAATGTGGCCAATTAAAAGTAATTAAAATAGCTGTATACAATAAGTTTTAAATAAAAAATATACTTTTAGTGAATCTGTTTTAAACCTTTCTATTATTTTAAGGTCATATAAAACAGCACCCTACTAAAAAACCAATATTTTACCATGAAACGCAAACACATACAGCACCTTTATTGGCGAGCAGGCTTTGGTTTAAACAATTCGGAAATTTCTGAATTGGAAAAAAAATCAAAAACCAAGATTATAAAAAACCTTTTTAAAGAGGCCAATTCTTTTGAACCTTTAAAAATTGACTTGTCTGAGTACGATGTATTGCTAACCAAAAAATCCGGTAAGTTGATACGCGAAATGGGGAAAGAGAATGTAAAAAAACTTGCTCAAAAAAGTAAACGCGAAGTTATAACTTTAAACAAAGCTTGGTTAGATCGATTGTACGAACCATCGAGTGTTTTACGTGAAAAAATGACCTTATTTTGGGCCAATGTTTTTGTTTGTAAAGATAAAAATATATGGAATATTCAAAAGTATAACAACACACTTAGAGCAAATTCTTTGGGTAATTTTAGAACGTTTGTAAAAGCAGTAGCACACGAACCCTCTATGCTTAATTATTTAAATAATAAGCAAAATAAAAAAGCACATCCAAACGAAAATTTTGCCCGTGAATTGATGGAGCTTTTTACATTGGGAGTAGGGAATTATACCGAACAAGATATCAAAGAATCTGCTCGTGCATTTACAGGTTGGACCTTTAAAAAAAGAGGTGGTTTTTTCTTGGATAAAAAAAATCACGACAACGGTGAAAAAACTTTTTTTGGGAAAAAAGGGAATTGGAATGGCGATGATATTATTGATATCATTTTAGAACAACAACAATGTGCACGCTACATTTGCTCAAGAATTTACACCTATTTCATCAATCCAAAAATAGATTCAGAAAGGCTAGAAAAACTTACAGAAATTTTTTACAAAGATTACGATATTGAAAAATTGATGACACATATTTACAGTTCTAAATGGTTTTATGAAGAGCATAATATTGGGGTTAAAATAAAATCACCCATTGAGCTGCTTGTAGGTATGTATCAAATAGTACCTCATACGCTAAGTAATAAAAATCAAACAAGGTATTTACAAACCATGATGGGGCAGATGCTATTGAACCCTGTAAATGTTTCTGGTTGGAAAGGTGGTACCGCTTGGATTGATGCCAATACAATGATGTTCCGTCTAAAACTACCTTCTGTATTATTAAACAATGCCTTAATCAACTTAGATGAAAAAGGAGATATTGAAGGAACTTTTGAGCAATTTTACAAACGTACTAAAAAGCGTAAAAAGTTTTTACAAACTACTACGGATTGGAAATTATTTGAAAGCAGTTATGCTGATGCAAGCAATGAAATTCTTAAAAATGATCTTATTTTAAGTAAAATTCACCCTGATACGGAAGCATTGTTAAAAAACTTGACAAAAACTTCTAAAAAAGATTTTTGCATTCAATTGATGTCTATACCTGAATACCAACTTTGTTAAACCGATAACCATGAAAAGAAGAGAGTTTATAAAAAACAGTGCCTTGGCTAGTAGCTTATTTATGGTTCCTAGTTTTGTAAAGGCCTTTGAAGAGGTTGCTATCAATAAAATGGGTTTTAAAAAATTGGTCATCATCCAATTGGCGGGTGGTAATGATGGATTGAACACCATTGTGCCTTATAAAAATGATATCTATTACAAATCGCGTCCCAAAGTTGCTTTGCATAAAAAAGATTTGTTATTGATGAATGACGAGCTTGGTTTTAACACAGCAATGGCACCGTTGAAAAATCTATATGATCAAGGATATCTATCTATTATCAACAACGTAGGCTATCCAAATCCTGATAGATCTCACTTTAGATCTACTGATATTTGGCATACAGCTTCTGCTGCAAACGAATATTTACAAACCGGTTGGTTGGGTAGGTATATAGACGAACACGGAAAATATCCCTATACTGGTATTGAAGTAGACGATAGCCTTTCTTTAATGATGAAAGGGGAAACTATGAATGCCATCGCAACTAAAAATGCCCAACTTTTATATGGAAATACCCAAAATCCATATTTTAAAAAAGTATTAAAAAACAAAGAAAAAGAACATTTAGACGAACACAACTTAGGGTATTTATACAAGACAATGATAGAAGCCAACTCATCAGCCAAACATATTTACCAAAAGTCTAAAATATTTGAAACCAAATTAAGCTATCCTAGCAATCCTTTCGCCAAACAACTAAAAACTACTGCTGACTTTATAAATTCGGGCGTAGATTCAAAGGTTTACTATGTTTCTATGGGTGGTTTTGATACACACAATGCACAACAACAGCGTCAAGAAAAATTGTTAGACGTTTACAGCAAGTCCATGGAAGTTTTTATAAAGGACTTAGAACAGAATGATACATTTAAAGACACGCTGGTTTTAAACTTCTCTGAGTTTGGTAGGCGCGTTACACAAAATGCTTCAATGGGTACAGACCACGGAACAGCAAACAATGTATTTATCATAGGAAAAAATTTAAAAAAACCTGGTTTTTATAACAAAGCTCCTGATTTAAAAGACCTTGATAAAAATGGCGATTTAAAATATACTGTAGATTTTAGAGAAGTATATGCCACGATCTTAAATAATTGGATGGAAGTTGATGACACAAAAATATTGAATAAATCTTTTTCTAAGCTAGATTTTATATAGCACAACTTATAATAACAAAAAAAGCGAAGATTTTTATTCTTCGCTTTTTTATATGTATGAGTAACTAGTTAACTAGCTACAAGATATTTTATCAACTCTATTTTGGTGACGACCTCCTTCAAACTCAGTATTTAAAAAAGTTTCTACCATTGCCAATGCTTGTGGAATTGAAGTATAACGTGCAGGAATACACAATACATTTGCATTGTTATGTTGTTTGATCAACTCAACAATCTCTTTGGTCCAACACAATCCAGCTCTTACATTAGTATATTTATTTGCCGTCATTGCAACTCCATTAGCACTACCACAAATTAAAATTCCTAAGTCTACTTGTTTTGTATCAACTGCTCCAGCCACTTTATGTGCAAAATCAGGATAATCAACACTATCAAAACTATCTGTACCATAATTAGTTACAGTAATTCCTTTTTTTTCTAATAATTCTACGATCGCTGATTTGTAATCTGGTCCAGCATGATCATTCCCAATTGCTATTGTCATTTTTATTGTATAATAATTATTTCTGCAAAAATACATTAAATAAGAAAAGGAATCAAAAGCATCTATAGAATTCTTAGGGATTGGTATATAGCTTATCAACAAAGTTTATAACTCTTGTTTATTAAGTTCAATATCTAAAATTTAAAACAGCAACTCTAATGACTAATTTTACCGTTAATTTAGATCGTGTTTTTCGGCTAATTTTTGAAACTAAAATAACTGATTATCTATTTTTTTGAAGTTCTCATACTTATCAACAATTAACAAATGTTAACCTATTTAATATCAATCAATTAATATTTAGATAACATTTAGATAGAACCTAAAAACTTCAATTTTATCAGCTATTAACAAGCTTTCTAACAACTTTTATAAAACTACCTAAAAGTAAACACTTTAGCTATGTTATTCAAATGTTAACAAATAACCGTTAAAAAACAACAAGTAAATTTGTTTTTTAAATCTAAAAAAACAATACAGTGAAGGGTATCATATTTGCAAATTTATTTTCAGAAAAATAGTTTACAGTTATGAACAAAAATTTTGGCAGTTATGAGCATTGAAAAACTAAAAACATATCTACTTTTTGAAAAAAGTAAACTTAAAACATAACTTGTTAATAACTATATTACTTTATCTGATAAACAAAACTTTAAGATGTTTACAACCTATTTATAACCCAATAAAAAAATCAAATTCTAAATAAACCAAGAAATATTTAAAAAAGTTATTAGGTCTATTAACAAGCAATAATAGAACATTATTCTTTTTTTAAAATTTCAAAATAAAATATATTAATAGATATATGTGTTTATAACAATTGTAAGATAGAATCTATTTTAAAGGTTTCCTTAGGATGCTTTTTTAATTGCTTGAGGTATAAATTTTGTGTGACTTAAATACTTCTAATGGATATTGATTTAAAATGTATGTAAAGCTTTATAAATCCCTATTTTTTTATCTCCTTTTTTAACTATTATGAATTCATTAACGCCTTTCAATTTTTGTTAGTATAAATTAGCGTAGCTTTGCAGCAGAATAAATAATAATAAACCTTGCGCCTTGATAAAAGGAAAACTTAGATAGCAATGGTTTGACTCCTGTAAAATTTTCACTTTTATTAAACTGCAGGAATGACAAATACGAGAACGTTATTCGTATTTTTAAAAAACAAAAACATAGAATGTCAAGAGGAAAGAAAAAAATATATAAAAAAAAGGGAAGAGTTATAAAGGATTTGACCCGAAAAATATTAGGTGTTTTTAATAAAGATTCCAATAAAATACTGAACTATAAACAGGTCTGTTCTAAATTAAAAATTGAAGATGCAGATGGGAGAGGACAGGTTATTAAAAAAATTGAAGATTTAAAAGGTCAAGGAAAATTAGAAGAAGTAGACAGAGGCAAGTATATTTTAAATCAAGATAAAAATTATCATATTGGTACCTTGGATTTAACGTCTAGCGGAAATGCTTATTTTATTTGTGATGATTTTGAAAATGATGTTTTTATTCCTTCTATCAATGTCAATAGAGGTTTGGATAAAGATACCGTAAAGGTATATGTTTATAACAAACGTAGAAGTTCTAAAAAAGAAGGTTATGTTGTAGAAATTTTAGAACGTGCAAAAACAGAATTTGTAGGAGTATTGCAGGTGAGCAAAAATTTTGGTTTTGTAGTGCCTGACAATAATAAAATGTATTCTGATATTTTTATCCCTAAAGATGAACTTGGAGATGCAGTGAATGGTGAAAAAGTAATTGCAGAAATTACCGATTGGCCAGAAAATTCAAAAAATCCATTTGGTAAGGTTACTCAAGTACTTGGTATGCCTGGGGATCATAATACTGAAATACACAGTATTTTGGCAGAGTATGGATTGCCTTATGAATTTCCGGCGCATGTTGAGAGAGAAGCCGAAGAATTGGATACTACAATTACGAAAGAAGAAATTGCAAAGCGTAGAGATATGCGTAAAGATTTAACTTTTACCATAGATCCTAAAGATGCCAAAGATTTTGATGATGCACTTTCGTTTACCGTATTGGAAAATGGAAATTTTGAAATAGGAATTCATATTGCTGATGTTTCACATTATTTAGCGTTAGATTCTGAAATGGAAAAGGAAGCTTATGAAAGAGCTACTTCTGTGTATTTGGTGGATAGAGTAGTGCCTATGTTACCAGAAAAGTTATCCAATGGAGTTTGTTCCTTACGTCCACATGAAGAAAAATTAACGTTTTCTGCGGTGTTTGAATTGAATGAAAAAGCACAATTGGTAAATGAATGGTACGGAAGAACCGTAACGTATTCTGATGAGCGTTTTGCTTATGAAGAAGCCCAAGTTATCATTGAAGAAGGAAAAGAAAATACCAAAGCGAACATCCCAGAAGAAATTTCTATTAGAGAAGGTTCTTATGAGGTTTCTGAGGATGTTGTGAATGCAGTGTTACAATTAGACACTTTAGCAAAAATAATGCGTAAAAAGCGTTTAAAAGACGGTGCTATTACTTTTGATAAGGTAGAAGTAAAGTTCAATTTAGATGAAAATGCAGTTCCACTTGGAGTTTTCTTTAAAGAATCTAAAGATGCCAATAAGCTGATTGAAGAATTTATGTTGTTGGCCAATAGAAAAGTATCTGAATTTGTAAGTCGTAAAAAAGGACGACCTACTAAAAATACTTTTGTGTACAGAGTGCATGATGAGCCTAATGTTGATAAGTTAACTGCTTTACAAGGAATCATTCATAAATTTGGATACAGTATAGATTTGAAATCCAGACAGTCGACTTCAGATAGTTTGAATAAATTATTAGAAGATGTGCACGGAAAAGGGGAATCAAATATGATTGAAACCTTAGCCATCCGATCTATGAGTAAGGCGGAATATACTACTGAAAATATTGGACATTACGGATTGGCTTTTGAACATTATTCTCATTTTACTTCTCCGATCAGGAGATATCCAGATGTGATGGCGCATCGTCTGTTGCAAAATTATTTAGACGGGAATCCTTCTCCGAAACAAGAAGAGTATGAGGAGAAATGTAAACATTCTTCTGAAATGGAATATTTAGCAACCAAAGCAGAAAGAGATTCTATAAAATACATGCAAATCAAATACATGCAAGATCATGAGGATCAAGAATTTTTGGGTGTAATTTCTGGTGTTACTGAATGGGGGATTTATGTTGAAATCATTGAAAATAAATGTGAGGGTATGGTAAGAACTCGTGATATTAGAGATGATTATTATACTTTTGATGAAAAACAATATGCCTTGGTTGGACAAGCGACCAACAATATGTATCAATTGGGTGATGAGGTAACCGTAAAAGTAAAAAATACCGATTTAGATAGAAAACATTTAGATTTTACCTTAATTCAAGAGGTTTAAATAATTCCTATGGCATTAAATTTGCTTACCTAGAATAGAATAAAAATAAAACAGAATGAAAAAAATAATAGTTGCAATGTTCTTTTTGGTGGTCGCTTCGGTAACCGCTCAAGATATCATAGAAATTGATTTAGAAAAATTCGACAAGTTAAAAGTGTACAATGGCTTAAATGTTAATTTGATAAAATCCGATCAACAAAAAATTGAAATTAGCGGAGAAAGAGCCAATGAAATTTTAGTAAAAAATAAAAAAGGAACTCTAAAAATTTCCTTGGATTTATTAAACTCTTTCAATCATCAAAAGGTGGTAATCAATTTATTTTACAACAGTAATATTGCCGAAATGGAAGCAAAGCAAGGCGCTGTTGTAAGAGCTACAGATATTTTCAAACAAACGCAATTGAGTATTAGTGCACAAGAAGGAGCTTATATTAAATTAGATATGGAGGTAGATTATCTTACCGCCAAAGGGATTACAGGTGGGCATTTTCAATTAAAAGGAATTACAGAAACTCAGAATGTAAGTGTCGTTTCAGGTTCTAGTTACGAAGCTTTTTATTTAGAATCTAACTTAGCAACAATGTATGTTTCTACTGGATCTACTGCTCAAATACAAGTAAGTAAAGCATTAGATGCCAAAGCAAAACTAGGAGGAACGATTGAGTTTGCCGGAAGACCAGAATCTGTGAGTACTACTGAGTCTATGGGTGGAAAAATAAAAAAAGCAAAAGAAGATAAAGAAATAGAGGTTGCAGAAAAGCAACAGTTAAAACCAGAAGAAGCTTAAAATTATCTGATTTGTAGAAAAATAGGCATATGTAATTCAAAGTTATTATATTTGTCACATAAAATTATTAGAAATGAACTTACAGAGTATTTTTTTAGGGATGATAGGTCCACCGCAAGTAATATTAATTGTTGTTGTTGTATTATTGCTTTTTGGAGGTCGTAAGATTCCAGAATTAATGAAAGGTCTTGGTGGCGGAATCAAAGAATTCAAAAAAGCCTCTAAAGATGACGATCAAAAAGAGATAGAAAAAGACGATAAAGCATAGGTTTTTGAATCTTAAGTTGTATAAATCGAAGTTGTTTACACAGCTTCGATTTTTTTTTGGCATAACTATTGCTATTAAGGCTCAAGATTTAATAATACTCTTGTTAGTAGTGATTTTGCTATAAATATGCATTTATAATGGATTATATTCTGATAAATGGTACAAACGAGGTAACTATTGACACATTTGAACAAGTGTATTTTATGAATCAAACGATTAAAAACTATAATTTTACCAAAAAGAAAATGCACTAATAAAAACTCTATTATTGCAATTTATTATCAAAAGTGAATCATGAAAAAATTAGTAAAAATTACTTTAACATTCTTAGGATTGTTTGTTTTTGGAAGTGCAACTTTAGTTGCTCAAGATGCGAATTTAAAAGGAAAGATTATTGACAAAGAGTCAAACGAATCTATTCCTTTTGCAACCGTAATTATAAAATCAGATGTAAAAAGAGATGGTAACAGTACCGATGATAAAGGAAAATTTGATTTTGATAACTTGGTTCCAGGAACCTATACGGTAACGGTTTCTTATATAGGTTTTGACGATACAGTTATTGAAAATATTGAAATCAAAGAAAAGAATCAAAATATAAATCTTGGTACTATTTATTTATCTGTCAATACCGAAGCTTTGTCTGAAGTTGAGGTAACTGGTGTGAATAAAACACAAGTAACTAAAATAGATAGAAAAACCTATTCAGCGAAAGATTTTGAAACTGCAAAAGGAGGAAATGCTGCGGATGTTTTAGGAAAACTTCCTTCAGTAACAGTAGCACCTGATGGGAACGTTTCTGTGCGTGGAACTTCAGATTTTATGGTATACTTAAATGGGAAACCTACAAATATTGATGCGACTACTTTATTGAATCAGATTTCAAGCAATGATATTGATAAAATTGATATTATCTCTGTTCCAACAGCACGTTATGATGCTCAAGGAAAAGGAGGTATCATCAACATCAAAACAAAATCTAGCGTAATTCAAGGATTTGCTGCAACTGCAACAGGTACTATTGGAGGAGCACCTTGGGCAAATGATAGAGATGTGTATAGTGGACATAGCATGCGAGATGATCGTTATGCAGCGGGACTTAATTTGATGTATAATACTGAGAAAATTTCTTTGCATGGATCTTTCAACTACAATGAGAAAAATGTAAACGGAATGCGTATTGGACGTGCTAGAGTTTTGGTTGATGATACTACAAACCCTGATACGTATTACCATATGAATGCCCAAGGAGAAAGACCAGAGTGGTACAAATATTATTCAGCAAATGTGGGAGTAGACTTCCATTTATCTGAAAACAAAGAACTGTCTTTTTCTTATTTCTATGGAAACAGAAATAATGGTAGAGCAGCGTATTATATCTACAATACTTTTAATGCAGATGCTGATGGAAATCCTATTTCTGGAGTAGATCCTAAAGAAAATTACATTTACAATCCGAATATCGACAATAGATACGGTGATTATAATACCGCCAGTGTCGACTATACAGTGGATTTTGAAGAAGGTTCTAGTTTGAAATTATCGGGTACTTATGAAAGCTCTGGTTTGAGCAGAGAATTAGCAAATACCAATTATTTTTACGATACAAGAGAAGAGTTAGAGGCTGATGTAGATTATGGATATGGTAATGCAGAGGTAAGTGAATATGGAATGTCAGACAATACTCCTTTAAAAGGATATAGAGGCTCTGTAGATTATGCTAAAACTTTAGAAAATGGTTCTGAAATTGGTGTTGGGGGACAAATACAATATATTGGTATCAAAGGAGATTTTTATTTTTACAATGATCAAGTGACTCCGCCTACAGAGAAAGGATTAGATAATTATATAGATTTAGATAGAACCGTATATGCTGCTTATGTTGATTATTCCGGTTCAGGTGATAAAATAAGTTATAATTTGGGTTTACGAACGGAATATGGAGATCAAAACACATACATTGATAATGTAGATTATTTAGGAAGTTTCGGTTTGTCTGAAGAAAACAATTATTCTCAAACAAAACTAGATTTATTTCCTTCGGCACATTTAAGTTATCAAAAAGATGACAATACTAAATATATTCTTGCTGCTAGTAGAAGAATCAACAGACCTTCTTTGACTAAAATGGCTCCGTTTCTATACCGTCGTCATTTTGAGGTATATGTAATTGGAGATCCAGAGTTACAATCAGAATACTTGAACAATATTGAATTGTCTTATGATACCAACATCGGTAAACAAAACATCAATGTAACTGGTTTTTATAGAGGTACAGAAAATGCGGTATTTAGAGTAAATACGACTACTACAGCCCTTGAAAATCAAGAAATGCATGATATTTTACAAGAAGATGTCTTGATTCGTTCGTATACAAATGCTGGGAATTCTACTGCAATTGGAGCTGAGTTGACCGCAAATTTATTCATCAATTCATGGGCAAAAATGTTAGTAGGGGGTTCTTTATATAACTTTAAAATTACTGGAGACGTATTTGGATATGCCGTGAATCAAGAAAGTACGAACTGGAGTTTGAAAGGAAATATGAATGTGGATTTGACAAAAGAACTAAGTACTACTTTTGATTATAACTTTAAATCTGCAACTGTTACTTCACAAGGTTCTAATGATTATTTTCAAATGGCAAATATTGCGTTCAATTATGCCCCAGCCAAATTTGAAGGATGGGATTTTAGTTTGAGAGGATTGGATTTATTGAGTTCGAATTTACAAGGTTTAGATACCAATGCTTATAACCAACAAAATCAGCAAATTTTTTATCAAGAAACTGAATACCATAGAAACGGACCTATTGTAGAATTAGGTGTTACCTATACTTTCAATAAAATAAAATCTAAGAAAGCTAAAAAGGCTTCTGCAGAAGAACATTTTAAATAACAGATATTCTTTGTTATAAATAATCCTCTGTTGCGAATACGACAGAGGATTTTTTGGTTAATAGGGTCAAATTATTGGGATAAAATGAGTTAGCCTCGCTTTTTGTTTTTTTAGATATTTGATTTCTAAAGATATTTTACATGAAAAATATATGTTTGTCCTTATTAATTTTTTCTTTTTGTGCCTGTGCTGCGTCAGAAAAATTCAATGAAAACGAAAAGGATTCTGAAACTGAAAATATAGAAGAGGTTTTTGCAGATCCTATTATTCCTGAAGGCAATGTTTCTGATATTTCATTACATCCAGCAAGCCCTTATAGTCAAGATGGTGCTGGGTATAAAGGAAGTGGTTTTACAAAAGAGCAGAACGACAGATGGATTGAATTTTCAAAAATTTCAGGTAAAACAGATAGTGCTGTTTTAGAAGCAATAATTGATAAAATAAATGCTCAAGGAGGGGGAATATTCGAATTCCTTCAGGAGACTATTTATTTAAAAATATAGAATTAAAATCCAATGTATATATCACCTTAGAGGCCGGTGTTGTCATTCATATGGATCAAAGTATTGGAGGGAAAGAATTCTTATTTAATATGGGAGTTACACCCAATCAACCTCTGGTAGAAAATGTAAAACGTATTGGTTTGGGAACTCCCCAAAATCGACCAAAACTCTATCTAGAAAGGCAAGGAAATGCATTTAAAAGAGCTGTGGCATTTGGTTATGCTAAAAACGTCATCGTAGAAAACTTTTCTATTTATGATGAATATACCAAAGGAACGGCAATTGCATTGAATCCGGTTCAAATTGATGAAATATCTGCTCATATACCAGAGAATATATCCATTGCCAATATTAGTATGACAGGTGCATCGATAGGTTATGGTTTGGCCCAAACAAATACTGGGAAAAATATTTTATTAAAAAATTTAGTGTGTGAAGGAGGAATGACTTGCAGAATAGAAGCACATACTGGACGCCATTTAGATATTGGGGTGTATAATATTATTATTAAAAATGTGGTTAGCAAGCATGGGAAAGCGGCTGTGTTATTATAACCCCATTCTGTTGTGAATGGAAGAGTGATGGTGGATGTTTCCATGTCGATAGGAAGTTCTTGGACTTTATTTTTAAAAGAAGGTTTTGTTGCCAAAGATTCTAAAAGACGAGCCAAAGGTTCTTTTCAAGCAAGTTCAACATTTAAAAATATAAGTATGGTTTCAATGGATGATACGGCATCGATGTCTTTTAAGAATTTTTCGTATGTTCCAGAAAAATTAAAGTATTTATACCATACTCCAAATTTTGTGAAAAATGCAGCAGATGTAAATCATAGTTTAGGTGCTGATGGAAACTTCTCTAATGAAAGTCCAATTACAGGTCCGTCAGTCGCTGTAATTTTTATAGATGTAAGTTATCCTTTAAATATTCCAAAAACTCAGGAAATAGCTTTAAATGGAGTTGTTTTAGATAGGATTAAATTATATAAAATAGAATAAAATAAATTTTTTTTATTCTTTAAATTTATTGAATAATTATTTTTCGAGTATCTGTTGTGCCGGAACTTATTGTTTTTAAAATATAAATTCCACTTGCTAATTCCGATACGTTTATTTGGTGTTTTAATTTTTCTTGAGAATTTGAAATAACCGGAATTCCAGAAATTGTAAATAGGGTATAACTTGAAATTTTTTCAGATTCAATAAATAAATATTCTTTGGTTGGATTTGGATAAATTTTATGTTTATGCAAAATTTTAGTAGCAACAGACAATTCGTCTTTTAATGAAAAATGGATAGCATCGATATAAAATTTTCCGGTTCCCCCACCAAAGTCAGGATCATTTAATACTTGAATATTCAAATGCGCATTCTGAACAGTTTCTTTGATTTCAATTTCTTGGGTAACGGAAATCCATTCGTTTTTTGCTAAAGTTGAAATATCCCAAGTGGCAGAAAGCCAAGGTTCTGAAATTTGCGTATAAAAAGCATCAATATCAGTTCCTTCCTCAATAAAATTTTTTGAAGTTACTGTGTATAAACCTTTGTCTAACGATAACAAACCTTCTGTATTTGTTGCAATAGTACTTGTTCTTTTTGTTTCTGGAGCTCCTATTTGAAAATCATCAATATATAAAACTCCATTTTCTAAAGAATTAAGTGGGATTGAAAAGAACATATTAGAATCAACAATTGCAGTATCGAATGTGATTTCTTTGGTCAAGTTTACCCAAGTATTAGTTGCTATATTTTCAATGTCCCAAGTGATAATTTGCCATGGATCTTTTATGTTAGTTTTGAAATTAGTGCTTTCACAAGTAGCAGCTTTCCAAATATAAAAATTTACCGTTTTAGTGCCACTAGAAAAATTTAACTTCACAGCACTCGTATGTATTTTAGGTTCTGCAGTAACCAAACTTTTGTCTGGACAATTAAAGTAAAGTGATTTATTACCGGAATTTGCTTTATCAGAACTTAGTGTCCAAAAAGTTTCATCAGCAGGTGTCCACCAACCGTCAACTTCAAAACCAAAATAATCAGGATCTAAGTGATTAATTAATTGACTAAATGTTTTGAAAGAAGTCATTACAATCAAACAAAAGATTAAACGATTAAGGATAGGAGAGAAGTGTTTCATTGTTATCAATTGTAGAGTGCAAATACAATGATAAATAATAAATAAAGGAAGAATTGTCAATTGTTTTTATTCTCTCTTGGTTTTTTCTAAAATGGGTAAAAATGAGTCATAAAAAAACCTCTTTCAGTTAAGAAAGAGGTTTTAAGTTGGTTGTATAGCATTATTCCTTTTTCAAATTCTCTTTTGATTTATCGGAACTTTCATTTATTTTATTTGCTGCTACTAAGCTGGTAACCATGTCGTTTAACATAGAGCTTGCTGCATTTGGATTGTTAGGTAATAAGATCAAATTACTGTTGGTATCAGATCCAATGGATTGTAAAGTATCATAATGCTGTGTGATTACAATCAAAGCCGAAGCCTCTTGAGAATTAATTCCCGCTTTGTTTAAAACATCTACAGACTCTTCTAATCCACGTGCAATTTCTCTTCGTTGATCTGCAATACCCATCCCTTGTAAACGTTTGCTTTCTGCTTCTGCTTTTGCACGTTCTACAATTAAAATTCTTTGGGCATCTCCTTCAAATTGTGCTGCTAATTTTTCACGTTCAGCGGCATTAATTCTATTCATGGCTTCTTTTACTTGAGCATCAGGGTCAATATCGGTGACCAAAGCTTTGACAATATCGTATCCGTAGTTCAACATCGCCTGTTTTAGTTCTCTTTGAATGGCAAGTGCGATATCATCTTTTTTCTCAAAGACGTCATCCAGTTTCATTTTAGGAACTTCTGCTCTTACGGTATCAAAGATATAAGCAGTAATCTGGTCATGCGGATTTTGTAATTTATAGAAAGCATCGTATACTTTTTCTCTAAGAATTTGAAATTGAACAGAGATTTTCAACTGTACAAAAACGTCATCCTTGGTTTTCGTTTCAACGATAACATCCAATTGTTGTATTTTCAAACTGACCCTTCCGGCAATTTTATCAATACCCGGTATTTTAAATTGTAAACCAGATTGTCTGATGGCTAAAAATTTTCCGAAACGTTCCAGGATAACTGTTGTTTGCTGCTTCACGGTAAAGATACCTGCAAAAACAATGACAATAATTGGAACTAAATAAATGTATGAACCGTAATTTTCCATAGTAGTTTTAAATTTCTTTTAAAGGTATAAAAAAAGAAGGTACCTCTGTCAGAAATGGTCCGTTAAGTTTTAAAAATAAAATTTCAACTACTTATGAAATATTAGTAACTTTGAAATTAAAATTATAACAAAATGAAAAAGTTTCTTTTTGGATTTATCGGAATCCTTATTGCTTCCGTAGTATTGTATTTTACAGTTGTATATTATTTAACCTACAGTGAAGGATATAGATCTGGACAATTGGTAAAAGTGAGTTATAAAGGCTTGGTTTTTAAAACTTGGGAAGGACAATTAAGTCAGGGTGTTTCTGATGGACAAGTTTTTAGATTTTCTATTGAAGATAAAGAAGAAAGAGTCATAAAATTATTACAAGATTACCAAGGTAGTAATGTAAGATTACGTTTTAAAGAACGCTATAGTACCTTTGCTTGGTGGGGAGATACCAAATATTTTGTAATAGATGTTGAAAAAGTAGATGAAATAAAGCAGAATAAAAAAAGTCTCCACGACGATTTATAAAAAGCAAATTAAAAATATAAAAGCACCTTTGAGTTTTCAAAGGTGCTTTTTTTATGTTGCGTATATACTAAGAAAGATTAGGAATGTTATCCAAGTTTTTCGATAGCATATTCTATTCTTTGGATGGTTGCTTCTTTTCCAATCATGGCAGCAATATCAAATAGGTGAGGTCCTTTCAAAGCGCCTACCAAACTCAATCGTAAGGGTTGCATTACTTTTCCAAAACCTATTTCTTTAGATGTAATCCATTCTTTTAAAATAGTTTCAACATTTTCAGAAGAGAAAACTTCTATAGAACTTAAAACAGTTATCACTTCCTGCATTAATGGAGACGTTGTCTCCTTCCATTGTTTTTTGGAAGCTTTGGCATCAAATTCTCTTGGGTTTGCAAAGAAATAATCACTCAAGTCCCATAAATCTTTTACAAAAACAGCACGTTCTTTTACCAATTCAATCACGGTTTCTATATATCTACCTTCAGAAGAAATACCTTTTTCATTTAAAATTGGATTAAAAAGTGCTGCAACTTCCCTTGTACTTTTTTGCTGTAAATATTGTTGGTTGAACCAGTTTGTTTTTTCTGGACTAAATTTTGCGCCAGATTTGCTCACACGTTCCAAAGAAAATTCCTTTGCTAATTCTTCCAAAGAAAAGATTTCTTGATCCGTTCCTGGGTTCCATCCTAACATGGCTAACATGTTAACGAAAGCGTCTGGTAAATAGCCATCTTCTCTATATCCTCTAGAAACTTCTCCGTCTTTTTCATTCGTATATTCCAAAGGAAAAACAGGGAATCCTAATTTATCACCATCACGTTTGCTTAATTTTCCTTTTCCAACAGGTTTAAGAATTAATGGTAGATGTGCAAATTCTGGAGCATCCCATCCTAAAGCGTTGTATAAGGCAATATGAAGTGGGAGAGAAGGCAACCATTCTTCACCACGAATCACATGTGAAATTTCCATCAAATGATCATCGACAATATTTGCCAAATGATAAGTTGGCATTCCATCACTTTTATAAAGTACCTTATCGTCTAATAAGAATAATTTGAAGGAAACATCTTCACGTATCAAATCGGAAGCCGTTAAAATGTCATTATCAAAATCCGTATCATACATCTTAAAACGAACTACATATTTTTCACCTGCAGCAAGTTTTGAAGCAACTTCTTCTTTAGATAGCGTTAGAGAATTGTTTAAATCTTCTCTAGTTGTATGATTGTAAATAAATGGTTCTTTGTTCGCTTCGGCTTTTTTTCTTTCCGCATCTAATTCTTCAGCAGTGTCAAATGCATAATATGCATGTCCACTTTCAATTAATTGATCAGCGTATTGTTTGTAGATCTCTTTTCTTTCTGATTGTCTATACGGTCCAAATTTTTCATTTTTCCCAGGAGCTTCATCAAAAGGAATTCCGCACCATTCCATGGCATCAACAATATATTTTTCTGCGTTGGGAACATAACGAGTTTGATCTGTATCTTCAATTCTTAACACAAAAGTTCCATTGTGCTTTTTAGCAAATAGATAATTATACAAAGCGGTTCTCACTCCTCCTATATGTAAAGGTCCGGTTGGACTTGGTGCAAATCTTACTCTTAGGTTGTTCATTTTGAAAAAATTTAAAGTGCAAAAGTACAAAAAACTTGTTCTTGGTTTTTAGTTCTGAGGCTTTAGTTTATAGAAAATACATCATTCAAAATTCAACACTAAAAATTTAAGTTATCTTTGCAAAAATTTTCAAGATGATAGAATTTAATTACGAACTAGATTTTAAACTTGCTAATGAGTCTTTATATTCTGAATGGATTGAAAGAGTTATTGAGGAATATAATTTTACGTTGGGTGAATTGAATTATATTTTTTGTGATGATGCCTATTTATTGAAACTAAATGTCGAATTTTTAGAACATGATACCTTAACGGATATTATCAGTTTTGATTATACTATGGGTAAATTGGTGGGTGGTGATATTTTTATATCCTTAGAACGTGTTAAAGAAAACGCAGAGGAGTTTTCTCATAGTGTTGAGGAAGAACTCAAACGAGTGATGATTCATGGTGTGATGCATTATTTGGGATATAAGGATAAAACAGAAGAAGAGAAAAAGACAATGCGAAGTGTAGAGGATAATGCATTATCTTTGTTTAAATAATTGATTATAAGTAAAATAAATATTTTGTTCCACGTGGAACTGTGAAATTATGAGTTTATTTACAGAAACATACGATGTAATTGTTGTTGGAGGAGGACATGCGGGTTCTGAAGCTGCTGCGGCTGCTGCTAACATGGGTGTAAAAACATTATTAGTAACAATGAGTTTGCAAAATATAGCTCAAATGAGTTGCAATCCGGCAATGGGTGGCATTGCAAAAGGACAAATTGTTCGTGAGATTGATGCGCTTGGAGGTTATTCGGGAATTGTTACCGATGAAACGGCGATTCAGTTTAAGATGTTGAATAAATCAAAAGGCCCTGCAATGTGGAGTCCACGTGCGCAAAGTGATAGAATGCGCTTTGCTGAGAAGTGGAGATATATGTTGGAGCAGACGGAAAACTTGGATTGTTATCAAGACATGATTTCTGGTTTGGTGATTGAAGATAAAAAAATTGTTGGTTTAAAAACGGGACTAGGTTTTGTAATTAAATCGAAGACGGTAATCATAACTGCAGGTACCTTTTTAAATGGATTGATTCATATTGGTGAAAAAACATTTGGTGGAGGTAGAGCTGGGGAAAGTGCTTCAACTGGAATTACTGAAGATTTGGTTAAACAAGGTTTTGAAGCAGGTAGAATGAAAACAGGAACACCTCCTAGAGTTGATGCTCGTTCTTTAGATTTTTCTAAAATGATTGAACAGCCAGGAGATGAAAAACCAGAAAAGTTCTCTTATTCTAAAACAACAACGACTTTAACAGAACAACGTTCTTGTTATATGTCATACACCTCTCAAGAAGTTCATGATTTGTTGCGAGAAGGTTTTGATAGATCGCCAATGTTCAATGGTCGTATTCAAAGTACGGGTCCAAGATATTGTCCGTCTATTGAAGATAAAATTGATCGATTTGCTACAAAGGATAAGCATCAGATATTTGTGGAGCCGGAAGGATGGAATACCAATGAAATTTACGTAAATGGGTTTTCGACTTCTTTACCAGAAGATGTTCAAGATAAAGCTTTGCGTAAAGTTGCGGGATTTGAGAATGTGAAATTCTTACGTTTTGGGTATGCTATAGAATACGATTTCTTTCCGCCGACACAATTGAAACATACATTGGAAACGAAGTTGGTTGACAATCTATATTTCGCTGGACAGATTAATGGAACAACGGGTTACGAAGAAGCAGCCTCTCAAGGTTTGATGGCGGGTATGAATGCTGCGCTAAAAATTCAAGAAAAAGAACCTTTTATTTTAAAACGTCATGAAGCTTATATTGGTGTTTTGATTGACGATTTGATAACAAAAGGAACAGAAGAGCCTTATAGAATGTTTACGTCTCGTGCTGAGTATAGAACGTTATTGCGTCAAGATAATGCTGATTTAAGGTTGACTCCAAAAGCATTTGAATTAGGGATGGTTTCTAAAGAGCGTCTTGATCGTGTAAAAGAAAAACAAGAAAAGACCGATTTGTTTGTGGCTTTTTTAAGAGACACAAGTGTCAGTCATAAGGATGTGAATCCGATCTTGGAAGAGAACAATTCTGCGCCAGTTAATCAATCTATGAAGATGTTTAAATTGGCAGCTCGTCCTCAATTAAATTTTGAGGATGTTAAAAAATTTCCAAAGGTTCAAGAGTTTATTGATGCCAATGGTATAGATGCGGAAATTATTGAACAGACAGAAGTGCATGTAAAATATGCGGGGTATATAGATAAAGAAAAAAGGAATGCAGACAAGTTATCTCGTTTAGAGAATGTGTCTATTCCAGATAGTTTTGATTATCATAAAGTAAAATCTTTGTCGACAGAAGCGCGACAAAAATTATCAAAAATTAAACCGGTAACAATATCGCAAGCGAGTCGAATAAGTGGTGTGTCACCCAGTGATATTTCGGTGCTCCTTGTGTATATGGGGAGATAGAAAAAAGAAAAGTTCCACGTGGAACTTTTTCTTTTTTAGAAGCATATTTAGAAGTTGATTTTGTTACGTTGACTGAATATGCCATGTAGGGTGATCTTTTCAAAGTCTCGTAATTCTATTGAAATTGTGCGTTCGGAGACTGAGCTTGTCGAAGTCTAAATGTTTTATATGAGACAAGCAAAATGTTCTAAATATTAATAATAAAATTATGAAATATAAATGTGTAATATTTGATTGTGATGGTGTTTTGGTAGATACAGAACATATCTCAATTGGTACTTTTGTAGAGATGGGAAACAAGCTTGGAGCAAATATAGATTTCGAATTTGCGATGGTTAATTTTCTAGGGAAATCTTTAGAATATTGTTTTGAGTATATAGAAAAGAGATGCACAGAACCTTTCCCAGATGATTTTGAAAAGCAATACAGAAGCATTAGTTTTGAAAAGTTTCAAAATGAATTACAGGCCATCGATGGGGTAGAGGAAGTCATTAAAAAACTAGAAGTTCCTTTTTGTGTAGCTTCGAATGGTCCGTTAAATAAAATGCAATTGAATTTAAAAACAGTTGGATTGGATGTGTTGTTCAGAGAAAATATGTTTAGTGCTTATCAAATAAATAAGTTCAAACCAGATCCGGCTTTGTTTATTCATGCTGCCGCAACTTTAGGTTTCAAACCAGAAGAATGCGTAGTGATTGAAGATAGTACGGTTGGAGTTCAGGCAGCCTTGGCTGGTGGCTTTGATGTGTTTGGTTTTGCGAATAAAAGAAGCGAAGCTTTGTTGAAAGAAACCGGAGCAAAATTGTTTTATAGCATGAATGATTTATTTGATTTGTTAGAAGAGCAATAATAAGTTAAGTTTGATTACATGTTTCAATAGCAAAAGTTATAGGTTACTTTTAAATAATTAGAAATGTCAGTTCGAGTGATTTTCGAAGAAAATTGTATCGAGAACAGTTTGTCAAACTAAAAGAATTTTAGAATAAAATTGAAATATAATATATAAAAATAGTATGTCTGCAAGAGCCGTAAATACACCTCCTAAATTGAATAGTTTTGAAACCTATGTTTCTTGTAAAGATCATTTAGTATCCGGAGAAAATTTTGATTTGTTGTTAGATGATAGTTTGGATTTATTGATGACAAATCCAAAACCTGAAAACGATCAATTAGGAAAGTACTACGAAAGTGAAGAATATATTTCTCATACGGATAGGAAAAAATCCATAGTGGATGTTGTGTACCAAATGGTGCGTAATTATACTTTGAAAAAGAAATTAAAATTAATAGAATCTTTTCAAACCGAGGGAAAAAATATTTTGGATATCGGAGCTGGAACCGGAGATTTTTTGAAAATATGTGCGGACCATAATTGGAAAGTTACGGGAGTAGAACCAAATGCTGGAGCACGAGATATTGCTTTAGGGAAATCTAAAGAGGGATTGTTTTTTGATTCTGTGGAGAGCCTTAAAAAAGAGGATGGAGTTTTTCTTGGATTTGATGTGATTACCATGTGGCACGTTTTAGAACATGTTCCTAATTTGGATGAAACGATTTTTAATTTGAAAAAATTATTGAAACCCGAAGGAGTATTGATTGTTGCGGTTCCAAATTTTAAAAGTTTTGATGCTGCACATTATAAAGAATTTTGGGCGGCTTATGATGTGCCTAGACATTTATGGCATTTTTCTCAAACGGCTATTAGAAGGCTGTTTTTCTTTCAAGGCATGGAAGTTGTCAAAACACTTCCCATGAAATTTGATTCTTTTTATGTTTCTCTTTTAAGTGAAAAGAATAAAACAAAAAAACAGCTTATTTTAAATGCGTTTTTAATTGGTTTGCGTTCTAATATAAAAGCCAAAAAGACAAATGAGTATTCCTCTTTAATCTATGTAATTAAAAACACGAAAAACTGGCTTAAAGATGGTTTTAACGGAGTTTGATCCTTCTTTGATGTCATGTGTTTGGATTTATGAAACATCGCGTTAAATAGCGTTTAAAATAAGCTGTTTTTTTGTTGAAATTTAAAGGTTTGCTTAGAGGATAGAAAACTTGGATGTATAAAAATAGAATTGGATTGAATTTTTTTTACAACGAATCTCTTAAAAATTAAATGGGAGGGATCTTAATTGAAAATAAATGGAATTAGATTATGTAGATAATGTAAATGGATTGAATGAAAATATCGTTCGCTTGTTTAATTTTGACAAGGCGGAGGCGATTCAATTCATAGATTTATTTATTGATGCAATTCTTACAAGACAAGAAAAATTAGATGTATCCCAAGTGGATTTTAGAACAAGCCATAGTTGTAATTTAATTTTTGGATTGTTTAAATCGGACGAAGGGATTTTGTCAAAAGACAATGAAACCTTTTTTTGTATTCTAACTTTAGAAGGTTATAAAAATATGTTAGAGCTGATCGAACCCTTTTGCATCAAAGAATCAAAATCGTTTCGATATATATATGATGTGGATACACCGACCGATTTACTATTTGCTCCAGCCGCAAGTAGATAAAAAGTGGCAATAAAACTTTTTTAAAAGATTCCCATAAAGAAAAGTATTTCATTTTTTATCCAAAAGTGTCTAAAAAATTCATTTTTGATTCTAATAGTAAATTATTTTAGAAATTTTGATCCAATATACTTTGATCTGAGTCGGAGAAAAATTAAAACCGAATAGAAAATAAGATTTTCAATTATAAAAGTCTTGTTTTTCGATTTTAAGCCTGTTTAAGCGCTTTGATTGAGTTATGACGAATACTATGTAGAGAAATTTTTAAAATCTCGTAAAACACCGTTTAAAATAAATAAATTTTCATCAAAATTATTGATTATGATGTTTTTGTAGTATAAGTTTTATTTATGATGTTTTAATTCAACAGAGAAACTCCAAAAACGCTCAAAATAAAATATACGGTCAAAGAGGTAGCGCCAGGATAATCTTTTGCAATGCGTTGCCCAATCAACATGAATAAAATTGAAAAGCAAGAAAAAGTACATCCTAACAATGCTGTTTCCTTTTCTTGATAAAAGTAAAGTTCATACATACCAATAGAAACAAAATAAACCGTAAGAATTTCTAAAAACATCAAACTTGCAATCAAAGGTTTGATAAAGCTTTTGATAAAAGTGTTTTGAAAGGTTTCGGAGATATAGTTAATTGTACCTTTCCAATCGGCAAATTTTTCAACTACAGAAATAACAAAAGTGATGAGTAAAAAAGCCAAGACTAATAATGGCGCCAATTGATTGTGTAAAATATTCATGACGTAAGTTTTTAAAATTCTAATTTGATAAGAATGGTTTCTTCTTTAAGAACACCATTTTCTTTAGCAGGTGTCCATAATTCGGATGTTTCTAAAATTCTTTTGATTTCCCTTTTGATTTTTTTCTTTACTTTATTCTTGAACCTGATTTTTGAAATTTCACCAGTCTTCAGAATTTTAAATTCTAGATAAATCGATATAGTTTGATCATCCAATAAATTAGAATCAAACTCGTTAGCAACCCATTCTTTAAATGCGTCTAAATCTCCTTGTGGAGCAATAGCCCCAGTCTTTGCAAGTGAAGATTTTTCTATTGAAACCCCAGCAACAATAACATTCAATGCTTTTTCAATATTATTTTCATTTTCCCCTTTTAAATTTTTTGGTGTTATAGTAGTGACTGCGCCCGTAATATCTTTCTTTTTCTGAGTTCCGTAGCCGATTACTACAACCTCATCAAGACTTTCTTGGTCTTCTTGCATTACCACCAACATTGAATCTGTAGCAGGTTTAATAGCTTGTTCAAAGCCGAGATAATCAAAAACTAAGGTTGCAGTACTATCCCCTTCAATTTTAAAATTACCATCAAAATCTGTAACACTTCCATTGTTACTATCTTGGATCATCACAGCCACACCGGGTAGAGGTTTCCCATCTTCTCCCAAAACAGTTCCATGGATTTGTTCTGGAATTATTTCTGTGTCTTGCATCTCTAATTCTTCCTCATTTTCAATGCTAACAATTGCATCTTGAGTACGAGGGGCTAAGGGTTCTAATTTTCTTTGGGTATTTTTTATTTTTTTTCTTTTGACAACTTCCTCTGGTACGGTTTCTTCAAGTACCACTTCTTCTGGTATCAATTCCATTTGTTTGGATTGCTGCATTGGACTTATAGTCGTTTCTTCCATTATAATTATTTCTTTCTTTAATTCTAAAGGTTCCTCCTGAGGAATACTAAGTTCTTGCAGCACAGGAGGTTCAAAAATAGTATCCTTCGGAAGGTCTGGTCTGTTTGTCCAATAAAAATAACTCGCCATCCCTACAATTATCAATACAGATGCTGCCGTATTGTATTTTCTAAGAACCATCAGCACACTTCTTTTTTCTTTTTTGTTGCTGATGATTTTTTGTAATGTTTCAGTATCTCGTATAAAGTTTTCAGGAGAAATATTTTTTGCTCCATCTAAAGCTTCTTGCTCAAAAGAATTTTTTTGCTCATTTTTTTCAAAGGCGTAACGATCCTTATCTGACAATTTATTTTGTAGATATGCTTTAAATTTGGAATATGTGTTTTTATTTGATTTCATATTCTTTGCTAGCTTTCCAAGCAAGACTTTAAATTTCGTTTTCCATTTTGTATATAGCTTTTTACCTTCTTTTCTTCAAGATTCAATTCTTCCGCTATTTCTTTATAACACAATTCTTCATAATAAAAGAGAGAGACACATTTTCGTTGTTCTTCTTTTAATTTTTCTAGGCATTTCTTCAGAGAGGATTCTATAGATGAATTCTCTTCTGTATCTACAGGGTGCAATTCTTCCTCCGTTTCCATAAAAAAATCAGCACTATATTTTTCGTGATTTTTTTTCTGGCTCGATTTTTTTCTGAGTTGCATCAAACAGTAGTTGCGCGTAACACCATGCAGCCAGTTTTTAAATTCTCTTATGTCATGTTTTGGAATCTCATGTACCAGAATTTCAAAAATATGGATTACTGCATCTTGGCTGTCTTCTCGTTGTTTCAAATATTTCAAACAAACACCATAAACCAAATGGGTTTATCTATTAAATAAAACTCCTAAATCATTTAAATCATGGTCTGATTTAAATTTTTTTACCAAAGCTTCATCGCTTTGTTTCTCTGGTTTTTTGGAGTTAAATATCACGAGTGTAATGTACTGATTAAAAAAAAATAAAAAATTTTTATGGAATATTACTTTGTGCTGCATCTTATTAGAAAACAATGTTTCATTTAAATAAAAAAATCATGAAAAAATTCAATCTAATGTTAGTCTGTATGTGGATGACAATTTCTCTAGTTGCAAATACAATTACAGGAAAAGTAATTGATGAAAATGGTGATCCCTTGTCAGGTGCTTTAATCTTAGTGAAAGGAACCCAAATAGGGAGTACTACCGATTTTGACGGAGCTTTTACTATTCAAGCGAAGTCTGGAGATATCTTGGTCACTACTTATATTGGTTATCTCACTTCTGAAAATAAAGTTGGAAAATCCAATAGAATGACAATTCAATTAACAGCAAGTCAAGATTGTTTAGAAGAGCTGGTTACTATTGGTTACGGAACTCAGAAAAAGAAAGATATTACAGGCGCTGTGTATTCTATTACGGTAGAAGAAGCATTGATGGGAAGAGTTTCTGGAATAGCTATACAAGACCAATATGAACCTATAAATGATGAAAGTTATGCCTCTGTGGAGGAAAACGGTTTTAAGAATCCGTTAAAAACACCTTTGTCAACATTTTCTATAGATGTAGATGCGGCATCGTATAGCAACGTTAGAAGATTTATAAACAATGGAACCTTGCCACCTCCAGATGCCGTTAGAGTAGAAGAAATGATCAATTATTTTGACTACGATTACGAACAACCAAAATCAAAATATCCTTTTGCAATCAATTATGAACTTTCTAGTTGTTCATGGAATTCTGAAAACCAATTGTTACATGTAGGGTTGCAAGGAAAGCAATTAGATATTAAAAATGCACCGTCTAGCAACCTGGTATTTTTAATTGATGTTTCTGGTTCTATGTCGAGTTCAAATAAATTACCCCTCTTAAAAAAAGCCTATGCTTTGTTGGTAGAACAATTAAGAGAAACAGATAAATTAGCAATTGTGGTGTATGCGGGAAGTTCTGGTGTGGTGTTGCCATCGACAAAGGGAGATAAGAAAAAAGAAATTTTAAAGGCGATTGAGAAACTAAATTCTGGAGGAAGTACTGCTGGAGCAGAAGGTTTAGAATTGGCCTATCAAATTGCGGAAGAAAATTTTATTGAAGGAGGAAATAATAGAATTATTATGGCTACTGACGGAGATTTTAATGTGGGGCAGTCAAGTGATAACGAATTAGAAAATCTTATTACAGATTATAGAGATAAGGGAATTTTTATTTCTGTGACTGGCTTTGTAATGGGAAATTATAAGGATAGTAAAATGGAGGTTATTGCCGACAAAGGGAATGGAAATTATAATTACATAGATAATATTTTAGAAGCAAAAAAAGTGTTTGTCAATGAATTTGGAGGAACCCTATTTACCATCGCCAAAGATGTAAAAATTCAAATCGAATTCAATCCTAATTTGGTAAAAAGATATCGATTGATTGGTTATGAAAACAGATTGTTGAACGATGAGGATTTTCAAAATGATAAGAAGGATACAGGTGAGTTAGGGGCAGGACATACTGTTACCGCTTTGTACGAAATAGTACCCGTTTCGACTTCCAAGAAATACGATACTGATTTAAAATATCAAACCATAGAACCTATCTCTAAAACAAAATTTGCTTCGGAAATAGCGACGGTAAAATTCAGATATAAAAAACCAGAAGGGAATAAGAGCAACTTGATAGAAATTCCCATAGAAAATAAGCCAATAAGCTTTGGAAAAACATCAGAGAATTTTCAGTTTTCTAGCTCCGTAGCCGGATTTGGGATGTTGTTAAAAAAATCAGATTATCAAGAGAATGTAACTTTTGAAAAAGATGAAGAAATAGCAAAACAAGCCAAAGGAACAGATATAAAGGGTATCGTGCGGTGTTTATAATATTGATAAACTTGTCGAAGTACTTATAACAGAAGTATGGTTAACAAAATCCTTTGGCTTGGTATAGCTTAGTTAAATAAAAACAGTCCAAAAATAGAGATGATAAAATAAATGGATAGTGAGTTTGCGGATGCATAATTTTTAGCAATTCTTTGGCCTCCTAAAATATACAGGGTGGTTATAGAAGAAAAAATACAGGCAATAAATGCGGTTTCCGTTTCTTGGTATCTAATTATTTCATACAATCCAGTACTTAGAAAGAAAAAGTTCAATGTTTCGAAAAGCATCATGATGGCAATTAGCGGTTTGATAAAACCACTGAGAACGGTTTTTTTAAATGTTTTATCATAAAAGATAAAAATTCGATCCCAGTCTGAAAATTTTTCATAAAGAGCAATTCCGAAATGAAAGGTTAAAAAGATTAAAATTAAAATCTGTGGGGCATGGGGTAATAAATGTTTCATTGGGGTGGTTAATTTTTTTAAGTGATTAATGTTAGTTATTGTTAAAAGTACAATTTTTTTTGCGATTATTAAAATAACATACAAAACTCATTGAGGCATCTATATATCTGTTAATTAACTATATGTAGTGCTACAAACAATTATATTTATCAATTAAATGCCAATAAAATTCTATTATTGCAGTTTATCAAGAGAGGGGTCATGTATGCAACAAACCTCATTTTAATGAAAAAGTTAAATGAAATTATATTAATCATAAACAATGAATCATAAAAAAGAAAATAAGATGAAAAAAAGAATCATAATTATGTTGGCAATCCTTAGTATTGCGGTGACAAAAGCACAAACAAAAAATTTTATTGACCAACCCTATATTGAAACTACCGCTATGGTTGACACCTTGGTGGTACCAAATAGAATTTTTGTAACTATTTTTTTACAGGAGGAAGATTCTAAAGGAAAATTGTCCTTAGAGAGCTTAGAGAAAAAGATGCAACAAGTGCTAGAGACGATGAACCTGAATATAAAAGAGGATTTAGAAGTAAGAGATATGTCTAGTCACTTTAAAAAATACTTTTTGAAAGAGAAAGACATTCATAAAAACAAATCCTATTCTCTGCAATTGCATGATGCTAAAACTGCGCATCAAGTTTTATTTGAACTAGAGCAAGTGGGTATTTCAAATGTTTTTTTAGAGAAAACAGAATATTCTAAAATGGATGAGTTGGAACTTGTATTGAAAACAAAGGCAATTGTGAAAGCAAAAATGCAAGCAGAATATTTAACAAAACCTCTAGGCCAAGAAATAGGAAAAGCAATTTATATCATGGATAGAAATCAGCACTACAATAATTATAGATCCAATGATGCAGATGAGCGTATATTGCTTGGTTATGGAACTCAAACATTAGAGAAAAGTTCAGTGGCGTTTGAATTCGAAAAGATTCTTATGAAAGCTTCTATCACAGTAAAGTTTGAATTGAAATGATACCGGTAAAACAAGCTGGGCTAAGCGCGATTTTTGGGCCTATGTAATTGAGAAAAAACCAAATGAAATGAGGTTTATGTGTAGAACTCTAATAGAAACTCTCAAAGAAGCAGAGGTCTCATTTGCTAAAAATGTTGAGGGTTATGAATGTAAAAACGCTAATAAAAAAGGGAAAGTCATTTGACTTTCCCTTTTTTAATATAAACTTCAATAGATTAGATTTTGATAAACTTAATGGGAGTTTGATCCTCTAAGAATAAAAGATAAACACCATTTTTTAATGTACTTATATCAATAGTTCCATGTGTGAGGCCTTCTTTTACAGGAGAACCTTGCATTGAAATAATTTTAAAACTCATTTCATCTTTTATTCCGTGAATTTGCAATGAATAAGTGGCTGGAACAGGAGATACCTTGTAGGGAGAAGCCGCATTGATCTCTTCTGTACTCAAGTTATCATCTGAATTGATTCCATATAAATGAACAGCTCCTATCTGACCACTCCATGCATTCGTACCGCCATCGATTTCAAATTTGAAGTACTTTGTCCCTGCAGGTATTTTTTCGTCAGGAACATAGGCAAATAGCTCATTGACACCTTGATATTGAAGCTGAATCCTACGATGTTTAATTTCAGTTAAATTATCATCTGCATCACCAACATAAGTTTTGATAACACCTACTTCCGCATCATGATCGTTAACAGATTTATATGCTTTTCCCCAAAACTCTACTCTAAAAGATTCCAAATGAGCGACTTCATAAGTCAAACTTGCAGCCTGTGGGAATTGTCCATCTGTCGCACAACGAACCACTCTGCCATCGTCATCTAAATAATCACTATTATCGGCGCCATTTCCTGTAATATAAGAGCATCCACTCGTACTATATGCTTTGGTTAAATCATCTAACGGATCTGTGAAAGCAGGTAGATCGGGAGCTGCATTTCTTACTTGATCTTCGTTATAATTGAACCAATTGTCATCCACTGCGACTGCAATGTTATCGATTCCTGTATGCAGTAATATTGGATCAGTGTTATAAATTCGCACAGCTCCTATAAACCCTTTATTAATTTGCGCTGTCTCACTTGTTTCCCATTCGATCTTCAGGTACTTAGTTCCTGAAGGCACTTCTTCCGATGGAGTCGTGTACATTAAAGTGTTAGCAGTGTTCCAATCTTTATAAGAAAGAGTAGAATCCGTCTCGATTTCTGAGTACACCAAATCTTCACTTGCCAAATACACCTTTAGTTTTCCAACATCTAAGCGATTGTTGGCATCGCGTGTATCCCAAAAGTCGATAGAGAAACTTTTGATATTCTCTACTTCATATTCCAAGACAGCCAAGTCTGAAGATATTTTCGACACCTGTGTAAAGTCATTAATCGTACCTCCCATATGGGTTGTTAGTTTGATATTAGATGAGTTACGCATCTTATTCAAATCAGTCATTTGATTTTCAAGAGCCATGCTTGGATTCTTATGATTTATCAAGTTTTCTCTAAACTTATTGATCACTTCATTATAAGCAGGTTCCTCAATCAAGTTGAACCAATCATTAGGATCGTATAGTTCGTCATAAAATTCTTCTCCACCTATCCTTGAGATATATCTGTAGCGTTCGGTGGTCAAAGCGTAGTTATGGCTATTTGGGTCTGTATACCCCCAAGTTTCGGTATTGATAAATGCCTCTTCATTTCCTGTCCACAAACCGTTCTCAGGATCTGCCAATAGTGGTAGCAAACTGTTTCCGTCTAGGTCAGCTGCCTTATCCGTCTTTTTGGTCGTACCGGTAAGCTTGCAATGATCTATGATCGTAGGGTAAATATCAACAAGAGATACTGGTTTTGTTACCTTTTTACCTTTACTAGATTCAAATTTTGGCGAACGTATAATCAAAGGAACTCTTGAGTTTTGCTTCCATAAATTATATTTCCACATTTGGTCTTTTTCACCAATAGCATACCCGTGATCACTGAAAAGCATTACGACAGTATTATCTTTGTATGGACTGTCATCGATAGCATCCATCAAACGACCAACCATATCATCTGCAAAAGCAATACTTGCTAGGTACGCTTGGAGGTATTTTCTAATTCCTTCATTTCTGTCAACAAATGAATTATCTACTGCTCTATCAATTTTGATACCTCTACCATCTAAAGTAATCGGTGTATCGTCTTTATCATCAATTAAAATATTACCCAATTCCAAAGTCTCCAATGGAAACATATCGAAGTATTTTTGAGGTACAACAAAGGGTGAATGTGGTCGAATCAATCCTGTTGCGATCATGAATGGATCTCTATTGTCAGTATCTGCTAGAGCTTGCAATTGTTGCTTAGTCCATTCGACACTAATTTCATCCGGCATAGCATCACGATTGTCATCATCAATATAATTGAATCCCTGATTCCTAGTGGTAGAGTACCATCCGTTGTATCCTGGCTTGTTTGCAGGATCTCTAAAGTCGGCTGGGACATTAGGAATATCCGCCAAAGAGCCAAAAGTACCATCTAAACTTCCTCCTTCAATTTGAAGCTCTACACTTGAATTCGGATGCGGAACGCCTCCTTTTCCATTGTAAGCTACGGGGCCATAATCCTGAGAATCTTCTAAGTAGTAATCCCACCACTGGTTTTCACCAGAAGAAGAGTGGGTTATTTTACCGGTCTTATAAGTAGCATAACCATTATCCATCATGTATTCAGAGATCATCTTTGCATCATTCACTTTTGGAAATGATTTAAAATTACCTGTGCCATAATAGCCTGAAGAAGTGGGTAGAATTCCTGACATAAAACTAGCACGCGATGGAGCACATAAAGGTGCGTTACTATAGGCATTCGTAAACAAGACTCCCTCTCCAGCAAGTTTATCTATATTAGGTGTTTTGGCTTGTGGATGGCCACCCATCACACCGATATAGTCATTCAAATCATCAAGAACAATCATGAATACATTATAAACCCTTTCTATTACTTCAATAGTAAACATTCTAGAGGACGATCCTCCTATTCCGTCTGTAACGGTCACTTCTACTTCAAATAATTGTCCAATAGATGGCTTGTTGATAAAGCTTAAAGAACCTCCTGAGGTAATAGACATGGCAGATTGATTGGCTCCACCTGTGATAGCGTAGGTCAAACTCTCATCGTCAAGTGCTACCACTTGAAATTCTTCCCAATGATCTGAGTAAGCAATCTCTGCAGGTGTTTCGATATATGGATCTAGGTTAACATTGGTGCCTTGCTCAAAAGCACCAATGTCAGGGGTAGATCTAAGAGATCCATTAATATCCCTAACCGTTGCCGTTTCTGGATCACCTGCGTCTTTTGCAATACTGCTCCCGTACATCGGTATAAAGTATAAGCCTGCATCGTTGGTCATCAATCCCCCGAAGGCCATTTTATCGGCATCTACCTCCGCTCCATTCACTAAGTTGCCAGAAGCCCCTTGAGATCCATTTTGAAACTCTGTGTAATTTGTGTAAGAAATAATATTATTTTTTGAGATGACCGTACTTGGGATGGTACCACCAATGTCAATCCCACTATCTTTATCATTGTTTGCTCTTAAATTATGAAACAATATACTATTCGAAAGAGTGACAGCTCCAGTACCTGAGTAATGAAAACCTTCTACTCTATTATCGCTCTCACAGGTGTTGTATGCGATCGTTGAATTATTGATTGTGGCCAAAGACGACTTACAGCTTATCGCTGCACCGTTTTGATTCAATGATGTATTACCATAGATAACACTATTGGTAATGGTCATCGGTAAGATTGCTGAGTTATGATATATTCCACCTCCGACTTCGTTTGCATAATTATTGATGATTGCCGAGTTGCTAATCGTCAAGGCACCCTTGTGAGATATTCCACCTCCTTGCTTGTCGGTGTAGTTATCCATAATGTTACAATTAACAATGGATAGGGAGGCCGCTACCGTTGAATAGATTCCTGCTCCTTGCGCTCCACTAAGGTTACCATGTCGGATGGTTAGGTTTTCCAAAACGATATTTGGAGCAGGGTTTCCAGAAATAATAAATACTCTTTGGTTCAACTGCGGGTTCCTAGGTTCCTCATCGTTTGGGTTGTTTACTTGGGCTTGGATTACTGCTGATCCCGCTCCGTCTCCTATGATGGTTAGGTCTTTGTTTAAGGTGATGTTGGATTCTGTAAACGTTCCTGATAGATGAATAGTTTCACCTGCTGTAGCTTGAGTTACCGCATATGACAGTGTCGCCAACGGATTATCCACTGAGCCATCACCAGAATCATTATTTCCAGCATCTGAGACATAAATAATATTCGGAGGCAGTACCTCAAACTGTTCAGTTTCAGTTGCAGCCAAATAATCATCATTACCGGCCTGACTTACCGTAACGACTACTGTGCCAGTAGCACCAGAAAGTGTTATTGTATTTCCATCAATGTTAGCAGGACCCGTAATCTGATAAACCAAAGGAAGATCAGATGTGGTTGTGGCTTGTATATCAAAACTAGGAGCCCCTTGGTATTTGTCAGCTATAGGAACAATGCTAATCGTTTGTGTATAAGGCCCTCCTCCACTTACAAATTCTGATGCTCCAATATCCGGATCACCTGCACGGTCAACACCATACATATCAGAGGCTGTAGCTGTAGCTACATCAGCATTTCCAATAGCGATACTACCCATGGCGAGTGGCAGTGCGTAGAGTCCTGTTTCACTATCCACTTCTATCCCCGTAAACTTTACTGTATTTGACGTTACCTCAGCCTTTTTTACATAGTTGTTTGATGCAGAAGTTGTTGCCAACGCATCGTTGTAAAATTTATCGGTTTGAACATACGAGAAGATATTGTTCTTGGAGGTTATACTTGTTGCCCCTGTTCCAGCCAAATCTTCTCCTTCCGATCTCAAATCATTACCTCCAAGATTATTGAAGAAAATATTATTTGTTAAAGTCAATTCCCCAGTCAAATTATATTGTACACCGAACCCTTTATTGTTAGCGCTTGTATTGTAGGCAATTGTATTGTTGTTGAGCGTAACGGCACTGGAGCTGGCTCTGATCGCTCCTCCTTGTGCAGTACCGTCATTGTTGTAGAACAAAGAATTAGAAACATTTAAGATTGAATTTCCTGTAGAATACACTCCTCCACCTTGCGAACCTTTGTTGTTGATAAAGGTAGAGTTTGTGATACTTAGAGATCCTTTGTGTGAAACTCCTCCGCCTTGATTTATACACAGATTATTGATAAAGTTACAACGAGCTATTTCTAAAACAGCCGTTTGTTGTCCATACAGTCCGGCTCCCTGACCTGAAGACAAATAACCATGCTGAACAGTAAGATCTAGGATCTTTACGGTACTAGAAGCATTTCTCAATTCGAATACTCTGACAGCATCATTCAGTCCATTTGCTGATGGATCATCCATAGGGTTCAACACCTGTGCTTGAACAATAGACGTATCAGCGCTATCGCCCTGAATGGTAAGGCTTTTTGAAATAATAATATTACTTTCAGTAATGAGCCCAGTGATATGAATGATGTCGTTCTCAGCTGCCGCATCGATAGCATGAGAAATTGTTTGCCATGGAGAAAGTTCTGTTCCGAGGTTTGTGTCGCTACCGGAGGCGCTAACATAAAAAGTTGTTTGCCCAAAGGACTTTAAAAACGTGCAAAGTATCGATAGGATAAAAATGCTTTTTCTGAGGTTTTTCATAATTGATCTAAGTTGGTACACAAATTTCAACATGAAATGCACAAATTTTAGTGCAGAGATTATCTTTTAATTCTTAGGTTTTATCTGAAAAGAAGATTAATGTTTTGTTTTTTAAGGTTTAAAAACATAAAACCCCTTTCGACATTGCTGTCTTCAGAGGTTTTAACCCTATTACTACTACTACTAATTTTAACCTTCGTAATGTAAGTTATGGGTTACTAGCTCTAATTTAAGGGGGAATAGAGCTAGAGTTTTAGGGGTGATTACTTTCTTCTTCCTTTTTTTGGCATCAATGCTTTTAACTCATCTTTGTTGTTTACAACAACTGTTTCTTCACCAACAATTACAGAGATAGGGAATACGAATTCAGGACGAGTTCCTTCTTCTAAAGTATCTTTATAAGCTTTTAAAGCGTCAGCATCAGCAATTTCTAGGTCACCATCAGCAGTTACAACAGATACTGGAAATACCAATTCTGGTTTTGCTGGCTTCTCAGGCTTTAAAGCTTCTAATTCTTCTTTGCTATTTACAACGATAGTTTCTTCATCAATAATTACAGAGATAGGAAATACGAATTCAGGACGAGTTCCTTTTTCCAATGTTTCTTTGTATGCTTTCATAGCATCAGAATCAGCAATTTCTAAATCACCATTAGCAGTTACAACAGATACTGGAAATACCAATTCAGGTCTTGCTGGTCTGTCACCTCTTTCAGGTTTCAACGCTTCTAACTCTTCTTCGCTATTAACAACAATCGTTTCTTCATCCATGATAACAGAGATAGGATATACAAATGCTGGTTTTGTACCTTCTTCTAAAGATTCTCTATAGGCTTTAAAAGATTCCTTGTCTTCAATAGAAGCTTCACCATCAGCAGTGGCTACATTTACAGGGAAAACCAATTCAAAAGGAGGTCTTCTATGCTTTCCTTTCTTTTTACCAATCAATGCTTTCATTTCTTCTTTGCTGTTTACGGTAATCGTTTCCCCATCAACCGTAATCTCAATAGGATATACAATTTTAGCTCTTCCGTTTCTTTCACCGTATTCAGTCAATTCTTCATCATTAGTAATAACAACTTCTGTGTCATCATCATTTACCGCAGTAATTGAGTATTTGAATGATAAAGTTTCAATCGCAGATTTGATGTCTTCATTTGACAACTCCTCAGAGGCATCAGATGCAATAATTTCTTCAGTTAGGCTTTGGTCACAAGAAGTAAATACTCCCATTGCTATTAATAATGCTGCAACCGTGTTCGTGAATTTTTTCATGATATAGAATTTTTAAGTTTAATATTTATGGTCTTCTGTATATAAAACAAGCATGAAATAAATAACCCTACCTAAAAAATTATTTTTTTTTTAAAAAAATTTTATTTCTCTGTGTTTACCCTGTTTTTAGTAAAAAGAAATATGTACTTTAGAGGCAAAACAATTGTATTGCATGGAAAATTTACAACACACAACTTTAGGAGAGTTTATTATTGATAACCAAAAACAGTTTAAATATTCTTCTGGGGAATTATCACGGTTGATCAATTCCATCCGTTTGGCTGCCAAAATTGTGAACCATGAAGTTAATAAAGCAGGCTTGGTGGATATTCTTGGAGAAGCTGGAGAAACAAATATTCAAGGGGAAGATCAACAGAAATTGGATGTATATGCAAATGACGTTTTTAAATCGGCATTGATTAATAGAGAAATCGTTTGTGGTATTGCGAGTGAAGAGGAAGATGATTTTGTGACTATTGAAGGAAAAGAAAATAGTCATTCAAATAAATATGTTGTTTTGATTGATCCTTTAGATGGTTCTTCTAATATAGATGTAAATGTTTCTGTGGGAACAATTTTTTCAATTTATAGAAGGGTTACTCCGGAGGGAACGCCAGTTCAGATTGAAGATTTTTTGCAAAAAGGAAATGAACAAGTGGCCGCAGGATATATAGTATATGGTACCTCAACGATGTTAGTGTATACTACAGGGCATGGTGTCAATGGTTTTACGTTAAACCCTGCAATTGGAACATTTTATTTGTCACATCCGAATATGAAATTTCCGGATACAGGAAAAATATATTCTATAAACGAAGGAAATTATGTTCATTTTCCACAAGGAGTAAAAGATTATTTAAAATATTGTCAGGAAGAAAAAGATGACAGACCTAATACGTCTAGGTATATAGGTTCTTTGGTTTCTGACTTTCATAGAAATATGATCAAAGGAGGGATTTATTTATATCCAACGAGTTCAAAATCGCCACAAGGAAAATTAAGATTGCTATATGAATGCAATCCGATTGCTTTTTTGGCGGAACAAGCCAATGGAAAAGCTACAGATGGGTATGTAAGAATCATGGATTTAAAGCCTACGGAGTTACACCAAAGAGTTCCAATTTTTTGTGGAAGTTCTAAAATGGTGGAGAAAGCAGAAGCCTTTATGGCGAAATATCCTGAGGATAAAAATTATTAGATTTTTATCTGCAATCCAATAGGTGGAGCGAGGGTGTTTTTTTGAGCAGGAATATTGTTTTTGTATTGAGCAGGAACGCTTTCCCAATCAGGATAATGTTTGTTATTGAAATAAAAACCTTCCGTTTTTGTTTGATCATAGAAAAGAGAATAAGAACGGTTGCTGTTTTGTTCTACAACAAGATTAGAACTTAAAATAATTTCGGAAACACCATCATTGTCAACATCTATTTTGATACGATCTAATTGCATGATATCATTATAACTTCCGTCTTTCATCATTTTTTTGATCTGAGTATTAAAGTCGGCCATAATTTTTCCGCATTTGGTACTTTTTGATTGATGGCAAAATGCAATGACTTTTTTGAATACGGTTTTTGAGCAATTTCTAGATATTTATTCACATCATTTACTTGGTATTCTAGCATGTATTGAATCAATAAATTGTCTACTAAAAAATAATCTATTTCCCCAGAAAATAATTTTTCTAAATTTTCTTGATTGTTTTTACTGAAAACAAATTCGGTTTTTTTGTTTGCAGTAATTTCGTCTCCATAGGCATATCCTTCTATTAGTCCTAGTTTTTTACCTTGCAAATTAGGGTTTTCTACATTTGTGTTTTTATTAGCGACTAAAACAAGTTGATTTTGAAGGTAAGGTTCAGAGAATAACATTGTTTTTTCTCTTTCAGCTGTTTTCCATAAAGCAGCACTTCCATCGTATGTATTGGATTCTATTCCATCAATCACATCCCTAAACTTTAAAATAGAGGTTGTACTCTCAATATTAGATTGCGAAAGCGCTTGATGTACAATCTCTAAGGCAATTGATTTTTCTTTTTCAGAATTAGTAAAAGGAGGCCATATATCTGATGCCAGTTTTAATTCTTGTGCAAAGCTTAAAGAACCGGTTATATATAGAAAGCACAGGAAGCCTTTGATAAAATAATTTTTCATGATTTTTTTGTTAGATAATACCAAAGATACATGATATTTGATGAATTTCATTTGGTTGTCTCGCTTTCACTCTTCTTTTTTTAAAGGCAATAGAAAAAAAAATAGTTATTTTTGATTTCAAAATTAGCCTATTATATGTCAGAAGAAAAATCGGTTTGCGAATCAAAGGTGTTTGAAGACCTATACTCAAGTCATTCCAAATCTCTCTATAATTTTATTTATTACAAATGTGGTAATGAGGGTCAGGCAGAGGACTTGGTTCAGGAGGCATTTATAAAAATGTGGAATAACTGCGCTAAGGTTATTTTTGAAAAAGCCAAATCATTTTTATATACTGTAGCGAATAATATGTTTTTGAATGAAGTAGCTCATAAAAAAGTGGTTTTGAAATACCACCAAATCCCTACAACTGATTCGACAAATGAGGATCCAGAATTTATTTTAGAAGAAAAAGAATTTATGGTGAAACTTCAAAACGCAATCTCTGATTTGACAGAGGGTCAACGTGAAGTGTTTTTAATGAGTAGGATTGATAAAAAAAGTTATAAAGAAATTGCCGAACTATTAAATATATCCGTCAAAGCCGTTGAAAAAAGAATGCATGGAGCACTTTTAAAAATGCGTGAAAAAATTAGTGGTAAATTTTAAAGTTAAAAAAAACTAAAAATAAAGGTAGGGTAGCTTATAAGTAAGTTGTTTTATTTTCAAAGGATATAATTATGGAGCAAAAATACACAGACGATACTTTTTTAGCTAGATGGCTAAACAAAGACCTCAAAGAAGAGGAACGCATTGCTTTTGAAAAAACCGAAGAATTCAAGGATTACTCAAGAATAGTGGAGAAGATGGAGCTGTTTAAAGCACCAGAATTTGATCAGCAAGCTACTTTAAAGGCAATTCAAAATAAGGTAAAACAGCCCAAACAAAAAGTGAGAAAAATGGTGCCAAGCTGGTCTTATGCTGTTGCGGCATCGATCGCTTTACTTTTTGGAATTTTTTATTTTGTGGATAAAGAAACAGTGTACGAAACTTCTTATGGTGAACAGTTAGCAATTGTTTTGCCTGATGGTTCTGAAGTGCAACTAAATGCAAAATCAAAACTTACGCTAAACAAAAAAGATTGGGAGAAAGGACAGAGAAACCTGAATTTAAATGGAGAAGGATATTTTAAAGTACAAAAAGGTTCTAAATTTACTGTGGCAACAGAATTAGGATCTGTAAGTGTTTTAGGAACTCAATTCAATGTAAAAAGAACCAATGGCTATTTTGACGTAAAATGTTTTGAAGGAAAAGTAAAGGTTGTTAGTGCTGCTGATGAAGCGATTCTAACGCCAGGAAAAGGCTTCAAAAAAATTAAAGGACAAGACGGAGAAGCAACTACTTTTGAAACAACAGAGCCGGGTTGGGTGTTAGGTGAAAGCACCTTTAAAAGCACTCCGCTAAAGTATGTTTTAAAAGAGTTAGAAAAACAATATGACATTACGATCAACTCGGAAAATGTAAATCAGAATCAATTGTTTTCTGGAAGTTTTACCAATAAAAATAAAGAAATCGCTTTACAAACAGTTTTTATACCTTTACAAATCGCTTATACGATTGGTAAATCAGGTAAAATAACTCTTAGTGAAAAGTAACATATATTATTTTTTAATACTTTTTTTAGTACTTATAACAAGCGGACAGGCTCAAGGGCAGGTTCAAAAAAACAAAAAAGAACAAACAGCCCTAAAAGAAATTTTGATTTCATTAGAAAAGCAGCATAAAGTTCGTTTTTCTTATGATGCTGAACTGATTGAAAAATTTACTATTTCTAATCAAAAGGAAGAGGCAGACTTAAAAAAGGTTTTGTTATATCTTGAGGAAGAGACCAATTTAATTTTCGAAACTTTAGACGATAGGTATATCGTTATAAAACAAAAAGAAATTACCACGGACAATGTTGTTTGTGGTTTTCTTATTGATCAAAATTCAGGCACGCCAATTGCCAACGCAACGGTATGGGTAGAAAATAAAAATATTGGAGTGTCTTCTAATTCAGAAGGGTATTTTGAGTTGCATAAGTTGGAGTCAAACTGGGTTGTAAGAGTTGATTATCTAGGTTACTATAGTGTAGAAAGTCCGGTGTATAAAATGTTACACAATGATTGTAAAAAAATTGTTCTAACAGAAACTAATGAGGAATTACAGGAGGTTTTGATTAGTGATTATCTAACGCAAGGAATGTCTAAAAAAAGAGATGGGGCTATTCGAGTTTCTCCAAAGAATCTTGGAATTCTTCCGGGATTGACGGAACCTGATGTGTTACAAAGCCTACAACTGCTTCCTGGAGTTCAAAGTCCAGGAGAAACAGCTTCCGATTTGCATGTAAGAGGAGGGACACCAGATCAGAATTTGATTTTGTTTGATGGAATAAAAATGTATGAAAGTGGACATTTCTTTGGCCTAATCTCTTCATTTAATCCCTATGTAACTAAAAAAATTGAGTTTTACAGAAGTGGGACAAGTGCGAAATATGGAGAGCGCATTGGAGGGGTTTTGGACATTAGTTCTGGAGATGCCGTACCTGAATTTAATGGTGGGTTTGGTATGAATCTATTGCATGCTGATGCTTATTTAAAAGCTCCATTGTTTCATAATAAAGTAGGAATCATATTGTCTGGTAGACGCTCTTTAACCGATTTTTGGAATACGATTACCTATCAGAAATTTTCTGAAAGTGTATTTCAGAACACGCGTATTGTGGAGGATGATCCTGATGGTGAAAATGACATCTCTAATGTGAATAACAGTTTCTTTTTTCACGATTATAATTTAAAAGTAATTGCAGATGTTTCTAAAAAAGACAAACTTGTTTTTAGCAATTTATATAATAAAAATAACCTAGAATATGATTCAGAAAACGAGCGTTTTGGAGAGACAAATACAGACAATTTAGAAATTAAAAATAGAGGATCAAATTTAAAATGGTCTCGCTACTGGAGTGAAAAATTGTCCAGTAAAATTGAGTTCAACCAATCGGAATATTTCTTAGAATATGATGGAATTCGAACAATCACCAGAAGAAATCCTGCAAATAATGTGACAGAGGTTTTTGAGAAATATAATAATGTAAATGATGTTGGTTTTAAAATGGAAGTGCAAAATACTCTAAATACTTCTACAACATGGACCTATGGATATCAGTTGACAAAAAATAAAGTGAGTTATACGTTTGACAATAATAATGATAACGATCGAGATCAACCTTTTGAATCTGTTGATTCAGAGAATACAACTCAGGCATTTTTTACAGAATATTCTTTGAGTAAAGATCAGAAATGGAATATGAATTTGGGTTTGCGTGTCAATTATTTTTCAGTGGTGAAACAATTGTATTTTGAACCTCGTTTTTTTCTGTCGAATCAGGTCACAGAAGTATTTCAGCTAAAATTTTCTGCGGAAATAAAAAATCAGGTCATCAGTCAGTTGATAGAATTTAGAAATAATGGTTTCGGACTTCAAAATGAAATTTGGGCATTGTCTAATGGAGATGAAATCCCAGTTCTAAATAACTACCAACTATCAGCAGGTTTTTTGATTCAAAAAAATGGATGGAATTTTGATGTGGATTTTTACAATAGAAGAATCAATGGGCTAACATTACTTACTGAAGATGTAGCTGATAGAGTTCCTCAATATTTAGCTGGAGAAAGTACGATTAATGGAATTGATTTTTTATTAAAAAAACGTTTTGGTAATTATAGAACCTGGGTAAGTTATACTTTGTCTAAAACTAAGTTTCAATATGATGAATTGAATGACAGTGAGAAATTTGATGGAGAATATGATGTGCCACATTCTTTAGTATGGTCCCATACTTATGGAATCAAAAGGTTTGAATTTTCACTAGGTTGGAAAATAAGGTCGGGAACGCCGTATACCAAAGCTTTAGGAATAGAAAAAACACCAAGAGGGAACTATAGAATTATTTATGAAGAGGAAGTAAATATTAATAGGTTACCAGTCTATAAGAAAGTAGATTTTTCTGCTACCTATAAATTTAAATTTTCTGAAAAGGGAAAGGCACAAGGGAAATTCGGACTTTCTTTGATGAATATTTTCAATACAAAAAACATACTCGATAGAGGGTATGAAATAAAGCAAGACGGTCGTGGTCCACTTGCAGAAAGAACCTTGGTAGAAACAGATCAGATCTCTATTGGTTTTACTCCAAATTTGGTGTTCAGAGTAGATTTTTAAGCACTCTCTTTAGTGTGTAATAACCTCGTTAGTTTAATAGATAAGTCCAAAAGAATTATTTTGGCATTCCCATTCCTTTCAATATGATACAAAGCATCACCAACTTCTTTTTCTATTTCCATAATATTTCCTCCATGGATGAAGGGGGCGAATTTGGCAAGCGAAAATCCTTGAGTTTCTGTTTCTAAGAAAACCAATTCTTGGGCACCATAATTATCTAACAAAGCCTGTCTGAAAAATTGCAAACAATAGTGAAGAAAACTTTTTTGAGTCTCTCTACCGGATTTTGCAATTGCTTCACTCCATTCAATTAAGTTTTGAATAACAGCAGCGTTTCCTTTTGCTTTAAAAGCAGTTCTCACCCAAGTCACAAACCACTGTTCAAAAATAATGTCATTTGAATCGTGTTTTAATATATGGACCGCTTTGTTAAAATTACCTTCAGATTGATGTGCGATTTTAGAAGCTTCCGCAGGGAAAGAGTTGTTTCTACTGATCAATGCATCCGAAATATCAGTTTCACTTAAAATGGGAAAGGTCAATACCTGGCATCTTGATAAGATGGTGTTGATAATCTGTTCCTGGTCTTCCGCAATTAAAATAAAAATGGTCTTTTCTGGTGGTTCTTCTAACAGTTTCAATAATTTATTTGCAGCAGAAGTATTCATTTTCTCCGCCATCCAAATAATCATCACTTTATAACCGCCTTCATATGATTTTAGTTGAAGAGATTTTACAACTTGTTCTGCTTCATCAACTCCAATTTGTCCTTGTTTATTTTCCACCCCAATTTGCTGAAACCAATTGAACAAACTTCCATAAGGCTGTTCTTTTATAAAAGTTCTCCAATCATCTAAAAACAAATTACTGATAGGGTGTTTTTTTACTTTATCGTTGGTTGCAACCGGAAAAGCGAAATGAAGATCGGGATGTGCTAATTTTTCACATTTTAAATTACAAGAAGCGGCATCTTCATTTTTACTACACAATAAATATTGAGCATAAGCAATAGCGGTGGCTAATGTACCAGAACCTTCATTTCCAATAAACAACTGCGCATGCGGAATACGTCCGTTATCTGCAGAGGTTTTTAAATGATTGATGATGTGTTCCTGTCCTATTATTTCTGAAAAAAGCATAGACAAATATAGGGATATCAAAAAAGAGAAACATAGGAATCTTTCTTAAAATTCAGATTTTGATAAAATGGATCTTTCCCCGTGTCTTACAAAAACGTTGTAGTAGCTTTTTTTAGATTTTAAATAACAGATATTTAAATTAAGTATATTTGCTTACAAATTTTAATTAAACAAACAATGAAAACAATTAAAGACATCAATTTTGAAGGTAAAAAAGCCTTAGTTCGTGTTGATTTTAATGTGCCTTTAGATGCAGATTTTAATGTAACTGATATTACAAGAATTAAAGCGGCAAAACCAACGATTATCAAAATCTTAGAAGATGGTGGAGCAGCAGTTTTAATGTCACATTTAGGTCGTCCAAAAGGAGTAGAGGCGAAGTTTTCATTAGGTCATATTGTTGAGAAAGTAAGCGAAGTATTAGGAGTACAAGCTAAATTTGTAGATTCTTGTGTTGGTGCTGATGCAGAATCAGCGGTTGCTGAATTAAAACCAGGAGAAGTTTTGATTTTGGAAAATTTACGTTTCCATAAAGAAGAAACAGCTGGAGATATTGAATTTTCTAAGCAATTGTCTAAATTAGGGGACGTTTATGTAAATGACGCATTTGGTACAGCGCATAGAGCACATGCTTCTACTACAATTGTAGCACAGTTTTTTGAAGAAAAAGTTGCGGGGTATGTAATTGAAGCAGAATTAGTAAATGCTGATAAAGTATTGAAAGGTGGAGATAAGCCAGTTACTGCAATTATGGGTGGTGCTAAGGTTTCTGATAAAATTTTAATCATTGAAAAATTATTGGATGTTGCTGATAATATTATCATTGGTGGTGGTATGTCTTATACTTTTGCAAAAGCAGAAGGGGGACAAATCGGAAACTCTTTATGTCAAAATGATTTATTAGAATACGTTTTAGAATTAGAAGAAAAAGCGAAAGCAAAAGGGGTAAATTTAATTTTCCCTATCGATAATTTCTTAGGAGATGCTTTTTCTAATGAAGCAAATACGCAAACAGTATTAAGAGGTCAAATTCCTGATGGTTGGGAAGGTTTCGATATTGGAGCTCAAACAATTGAATTGTTCTCAAAAATTATCAAAGAATCTAAAACTGTAATTTGGAATGGACCTATGGGAGTTTCTGAAATTCCTTTATATGCTAAAGGAACTATTGAAGTTGCAAAAGCGGTAAAAGCAGCAACTGAAAATGGTGCTTTCTCATTAATTGGTGGAGGAGATTCTGCTGCAGCAATCAACAACTTAGGTTTTGGTGACGATGTATCTTATGTTTCTACAGGTGGAGGTGCTTTGTTAGAATATATGGAAGGTAAAGAATTACCCGGCATTGCAGCTTTAAAAGCTTAATACCTTATAAATTTTATAGAAAAAGCCTTACTAATTTTTACAGTGCCCCCAAAAAGTTAGACACAATTTGGGGGCATTTTATGTATAGAAAAGTAAAATTTAGTATTGAGTTAAAAAAAGAATGCATGTCTTTAATCTTCTTAAAGCATCGTTCAGTTATGAGTG
>Ga0209223_10000220_pt1 | contig 66331 bp, 80 predicted proteins | sample COG_06_FD_184750 | JGI IMG/M metagenome (GOLD analysis project Ga0209223, IMG submission 184750) | Pelagic Microbial community sample from North Sea - COGITO 998_met_06 (SPAdes) (version 2) | ecosystem: Environmental > Aquatic > Marine > Neritic zone/Coastal water | place: Helgoland, sampling... | reverse complement strand
AATACTAATAAAATATTAATACTAATAAAATATTAATACTAATAAAATATTAATACTAATAAAATATTAATACTAATAAAATATTAATACTAATAAAATATTAATACTAATAAAATATTAATACTATTAAAATATTAATACTAATAAAGTATTAATATGAAAATAGATTATTTTAATAAACTTAAAAATAATAAACCTACAATTATTAATAAGTCTATAATACATGATATTGCACCCAATGGTGTACAGGCTGATTTAAATCCAATACATGTTCCTGAACAAATTATACCAAGTCTAAATTCAGAAATAAATTTCCAAGCCCTTTCAAGTTTATCTATGAAAAACCAACCAGGTTTATCTGATTTACAAAATAGCAATCTTCCTATTAATTTTAATTGGATTGACGATGGAGGAGATAAAAGTAAATATATATCAAATTCAGGTAATCAAATGTTATGTGGTTCTTGTTGGGCTATATCAACCGCTGGTATTGTGGCAGACAATCATGTTGTTGCAGGAACAGTTGATTATAAACCAAATTTATCTACAACATGGAGTCTTTCGTGTTACCCCCAGTTACAATGTAAAGGCGGAAATCCGTCTATATTATTAGATAGTGTAAATCAGAAAGGGTTAGCATCTAATTCATGTGTTGATTATTCATGGTGTGCTTTAAATGATATATGTAATGGTAAAGCTACAAAACATTTTAAAGAAGCAGAAAAGATAAATTTATCACAATTTATACCTAACTGTGGTTGTATAGATAGTAATGTTGATCACCTTTTATATTTTATAGAAAAACCAGAAAAATTTTCTCTTATGGATGGTGATTCTAATTATGAACATTTTAGATTATTAGTAAAAAGACACATTAAAACATACGGTCCAGTTTTAGGTGGTTTTTTGGTATTTAAAAATTTTATGAGTGGTGCTTTTACCAAAGTAAATGGGGGTATATATTTAGAAAATGCTGTTTATAACAATGGTAAAGTAAGATTTGAAGATAACTATGCAAATGCAACTAATTTTTCAGGTTCACATGCTATATCAATAATAGGGTGGGGCGAAAAAGAAATTATAATTGATAATAAAGGAACAAAAAAAGTAGTACCTTATTGGGAATGTAAAAATTCATGGACTGAAAAGTGGGGTAATAAGGGAAGATTTAGAATGGCAATGTATCCTTTTAATAAAATGTCACAATTTGATAAAATAACAAGTATTTCAGCTAATGGTAAAAATATTAAAGTTGGTGGTATGATATTGATAAAGGCTTCCGGTAAACCTAAACAAGCTAAACTACCACAAATTAATGATATTAATAAAATGAAAACATTAAAAGCTGCATCATTTTATGCTTCAGAACATAAGGATTACGATGGTAATTCTGATAATACTTCTGGTAAAAAAAATATACTAAATATTTTTTTAAAAACATTTAGTATATTTTTAATAGTTGTATTTAGTATTTTATTTTTAATATTTATTTATAAAATGATTAGAAAGTTTTCTTCTAGAAGAAAACTTTCTGTATTATCTAGAATTTACTCTTAATTTGTTTAAGAGTTAAATATAAATTAATAAATGTCTTTGATTATAAATATAGAAAACATACCTTATGAAAAACGTATTAAAATAGATAAAGAACTTGAAATAAAATTAGAGAATAAATTTTGTCCACAACCAAGATTTATTTATCCGTATGAGTTATTAGATAGTGATATAATCTTACCATTTTCTTATGCTTTTAGGCATATAAAAATTAACCGTCCTGAAAGAAAACAATTAGATAGTATTAATATAACATTTAATACTGATTTAAGAGACGAACAGAAAAAAGTTGTTTCTGAATCTACAAAACTTTTATCTAAAAAAGGAAGTGTTATAATATCATGTTTTACAGGATTTGGAAAAACTATTTGTTCTATCTATCTAGCTTGTAAAATAGGTCTTAAAACATTAATTATTGTAAATAAAATTATTTTAATTAAACAATGGGAAGAATCAATTCAACAATTTTGTTCAGAAAATGTAAGTGTGCAAAAATTGACATCAAAATCAAATAAAAAAGAATCTGATTTTTATATTATAAATGCTCAAAATGTAGAAAAAATGGGTAGAGATTTTTTTAATGATATTGGTTTAGTAATTGTAGATGAAGCTCATTTAATAATGGCCGAACGATTATCTAAATCACTTCAGTATGTTCATCCTAGGTATTTAATTGGTTTAACAGCAACTCCTTATCGTCCTGATGGGTTAAATTTACTTTTAGATTTTTATTTTGGTCCAGATAAAATTATTAGAAAATTATTTAGGGATCATTTAGTTTATAAAGTTGACACAGGTTTTAAGCCACCTATAGAGTATACAACTAATAATAAAGTAAATTGGGGTGCTTTACTTGATACACAAGCTAATAATGAAGAACGTAATAACTTAATTATTGAAATTATTAAACATTTTAAGGATAGAAATTTTCTTGTTCTTACAAAAAGAATATCACAAGGAGAATATCTTTTAAAAAAATTAAGGTGTGAAAATGAGAGTGTAACTTCTTTATTAGGTAATAACCAAGAATTTGATAAAAACGCAAGAATTTTAATAGGTACAAATTCAAAAGTTGGGACAGGTTTTGATCATAAAAAATTAGATGCTCTTTTATTAGCAGCAGATGTTGAGGAATATTTTATTCAATATTTAGGAAGAGTATTTAGGACACAAGATGGAATACCTTTGATTATAGATCTAATTGATAAAAATAATATTTTAAATAAACATTGGTTAACAAGAAAAGGTGTATATAAAGAGCATGGTGGTACAATAAATAATTTTGATTTGTCTATTTTAAAGAATTTATAATATAATATATAAATGAAAGAGTTTCCTAAAAAACTTAATGTCAATAATATTGATAAATTTTCTACCTATAGATTAGAACGTGTATTAGCATATATGAGAAAGGAAATTACAGAAAATATGTTATTTAGAAATGAAGAAAACTACTTTGACTTGGAAAAATTTAAAAATATGTTTGTTTTAACCAAAGAAAATTTGGAAGAAATTATTTTAATAATTGTAAAAGAATTAGAAATCCTAGGTTGGAAAACACAACTTGGTTTTGGTGGGACAGCTTTATTTATATTTATTGATTCCCTTCCTGCAAATTGTTATGACGATGAATTTTAATAGTTGAATGTGAAGAAGAAAGTGTTATACCATATGAATACAATTATAAAAACTAAGAAAAGTTATACGAGTATATAAGAGTAAACAGATTGTGAATGTAAATTTATTTAATTTTTTAATAAATAGTATTAAAAAAATTAAGCTGAAAAGTGTATTACTATTGAATTTTTGTCATAGAATGTTTATAAATGAAATAATAATTATCAATCTTATTAATAAAAAATGTGTTTTAGCGAAAAAATAAGTTGGTCTACGTTGATTTTAGGAACTATCTTTAATATCTTTTCAATTTTCTTATTATCATGTATACAAAATAATAAGCGTGTTATTGTACCAATTATGTTAATTATAGGCTGGCAATACTCCCTTTTAATGCAAATTCCAGACGCTCTTGCTTGGAAAGATTTAAAATCTAAATTTCCAGGAAAATTAGCTTTTTGTTTAAATATCACACAACCCATTGTAATGATCATAATAACTGCAGTCATGCTACATAAACTTGATAGAAATCTAAAACTATTAATACCATTATTATTCTTAGCTTTGTTTTATACGGTTATGGTTATCAAAAAATCTTCACAAGTAAATTTCGACCTTACACCAGAAATTTCTTGTAACAATTTGTCTTATCGATGGTGGAATGGCGGTATGATTACGATTTTTTATTACGTTATTATAATAATTTGTGCTTTTTTAATTCCTTCTATCCCATTCATATTTCTATCTTTGTTTTTATTTGTAACAACCGTTATTGTTTCAAACATAGTTGTTAGAAAAGGCTGTAATATTGGTTCTCTTTGGTGTTGGAGTGTTTCGTTATCTGGATTTATTACAGGGATTGTAGGTCTAATTATGAATAAATTAAAAATATTATAAACAAATACATACGTGACAAATTATCATCTAATTGGATAAAACCCATCGGTTATATAATTTTATTGCTAACTTCTCTTAACACTATAGTAAATTGTATGCAATATTATTCTAAGTTTGTAAAAAACCAGCATTTCAATCAAAATACGAGGCAAGGCTACATCAGGCAAAATATAATTATATTATATTTTTAACATATCTATAAATGTAAATTCTTTTCTACACAAAGGACACTTTGCATTTATACTTAAATTGGTTTTAACCCAATTCAATAAAGGGTAAGTACAAAATCTGTGACCACATTTTAAAGTTGTTGTATAATATACACCTTTGGTGTTTTTTCCTGGTCTTAATCTTGAAAAACTAATACCACAAATATGTTCTTTACCCCACTTTTTATTCCAATATGTTTTAGTCATTTTTATATTTAAAATATATTTTTAAATTTTGATAAAATGAAATAAATGTTTTTCTGGGAAACATTTGACTAAATATTTATATGAAGATTTTGAACATCCCATTTTTTTTAAATTTAGTACTAATCCTAATGACATTATATGTAAATTAGGTGTTGCTGTTCCTATACGTGTACATAGATTTCGTGTGATTTCTCTACTTTCCCCAAAATCTATTATAAATATTTTATTTTTTTTATTCAACATAAAATTATTTAAATTTACATCACCGTGGTATATTTTTAGCATATCTAATTTTTTATATATGTTTATTAGTTGCATTTGTTGATCTATTGTCAAAACATTATTTTGTTCTTTAATAACATCATATAAATGTTTTTCTAATTTTTCCATAACAATAAATTTTGATACTGTATCTGTATCTATTATTTTAGGAGATATACCAACATCAAAACATTTTTTTTGGAATTCAACTTCTTTTTTCAATTTAATAGATGATTTATTTTTTCTGAATGTTTTCATTGCATACTCGTATTTTTTTTTATTAACAACTAAAAAAGTAGTACTTTCTTTACTTTTTTCTCCTAATCTCTCTATTTTTTTATATTTATCTATTTTGTTTTTTTTATAAATTTCATATTCTTTGAAAGCGTTCTTAATATCTAGAAGTAACTCTATTTTACTTCTTTTAATTGGTAATTCCATCTCATATGCCATGTTCTTAAGTTCATTATACTTTAAAATTTGTAATTTGTCATAATTCATTTTATGTTTGTATATTTTTTCTTAAATGTAATAATATAAAAATTATTAGATTATTAAAATAATTTATTACTTTGTAATGTAGTTTTAGCACAATTATTAAATAATATATTTCCAAACATATAAGGGATTGGTATAATTATTGCTAATATCATGTTAATAATTCTTTCAGCTCCAGATTTAGTACATTTAAATACAATATTTATATTAAAAAACATAAAAACTAATTCTAAACATAGAATTAAAATACCTATAATAAAATAAAATGTGTTTGTAGCTAAATTCCCTCCTCCCTCAGCTGCTGTTAATTTACTGTAATTTTCTTTATTTTTACGATTTTTTAAATCTTGTGATTTAGCTTTTGCTAATATTATTAATCCAGTTATCATTTATAATAAAGATATATTTTTTTTATTTAAAAAGAACAATCACAGACGTATATGATTCCATCTTTTTTAATTAAATCATCATGAATATGCCATTTCATATTTTTTGCTTTTTGTAGTAATTCTTCTAAATTATTACTTTCAAGTAAAGAATATAAATTAGTTGTAATAAAATCTATTATATTATTTATAGACATATCATCAATAATTTCTTTTGTTAAACTTAAATTATAACCAGAAAAAAAAGGAGCTGACAATTGTATTTTTATTCGTTCCATATATTATTATTATTATTATTATATATTTAATACAAATTAATTATTATTATCAGCAGCACTCATTCTTCCACCACCTGTTCCTAGTTTACCCCATTTAGTTTTTTCAAAACAACTTAAACTACACATTGTTACTTCATAATGGTCTCCATTTTTTGTGTAAAAAGTGTGGTTCGTATTTTCAGAAGATTTATTAACTATTTTTCTACACTTAGGATTACCGCATTTAGATGTGTTACTTACTTCTGGGGCAAAACCCCCAGTTTTTGTTGATTGATATTCGTTTAAAAATATAATAAATTTTTTCATTAATTTATATATATTATCTTTTGGTTTGTATTGTATATCAAACTTATTTAACTTTTCTTTCACAACTTCAATATCCATAGTTTTAAGAACTTCTAGATTTTGTGTATTATCATTATCTAAACATGTTGAACCATCTGGGATATTATCCTTGAATATCTGGCATAATACTTTGAATCTATCTTTGTCAGATATAATATTACCATATTTTTCTTTCAAATCCTTTATTTCTAAATCTTTATCTGAATGTTTTAATTCTGTATTTTCTATTATAACTTCTTCTATAACAGGACCTTCAACAATTTCTTCCTCATCCTCTTCCTCTTCCTCTTCTTCTTCACTAGAAACAGATGGTCCTCTATCTAAAGATTCACATTTTCCTTCTTCATTTAGTTTATCTTCAACTTGTTCTCTATCACATTCTTCAATATTTCTAATTATTAGTTTTAATAATCCAGGTGTTAATGGTTTTTCTAAACTTATTGGTTTAATGTTTTCAGATGCGTGAGATACAATTTCTGGTTTGATATTAAATGTCTTGATTATTTGGTCTATAAAAGGTTTTGATAAATCTTTACTAGTATATGGATTTATATATTTTCCTGTTGTGAGAATTTCATCTGTTATATCTCTTATATTAAAACAATAAATAAACCCATCATTATCATCCATATAATGAATTAATTCTTCACTGTCAACTCCTTCAATATCTTTTTTGTTCTTACATGATTCTTTCCAATTAGTAGTTGTAAAATTATCTTCTTTACTATTAAATGTAAACATATCAACTTTAGTTTGTTTTCTATGACCTGGGTTGTGATAGTTATATAATTCTGTTAAAAGTGATAATACAATAGAACTTTTCTTAACATCAATAATTTTTTGTATTTTTGATGTTAAATCTGGATCTATACTTTTTCCATTTATATAAAATTCCGGTAATTTTTCTTTTATTGTTAGATCAACTAAAACATCAGGTAAATATAATTGTTTTTTAAGTCTTTTTATAAAAATACCTTCGCCTACATTATCAATTTTCAAAAATGCCACTATTTCTGATATTTTATTAAAAAAACAATCTATCGTTGGACAGTTTTTAGAAATTTTATTGATAGCCTGTAATATAAAATCTGTATCATTGTATATTTTATAATCTTTGAAAATACCATAATCTATAACATTAGGAGCAACATAATGTAAACTACGAGATAAATATGCTATTCCTATTTGTTTGGCTTGCTCTGTGACAGGTTGTGTTTTATATGAATTAATTTTTTCATCTTTATTTTTTCTTTTTTCTCTAAAATATTCTTTTTGTTTTTCCATTATTAATTCATCCTGTATAAACAATTTACTATTTTCTGTTTCAAATAATACTTCGAAATTTAATACCATATTATCAACTCCCTTTATAGTTTCTAATATAAGAATATTACCTTTTTGACTTTGTTTGAATAATGATGAACATAATAAATTAATAAATTCTTTATTAACTTTATAGTATATTTCATTATTATATTCAATATTAATATTACTATTAATATATAAATTAATATCAGTTCTTAAAAGTGATCTGATAAAAACTTTTTTTATAGAAGAACCAATTGAACTTTTTAACCATGGATACTGTTTAAAATCTCTTAAACAAGATTCATCAACTAAAGGTTCATAATATTTTTTTTTAGGTTTTATATGTTCAATAATTTTGTCCTCAGAGTCTATAAATTTAATTTTTTTCCCAGAAGGTTTTGTTTCAAAAATATGAGGAAAAAATGTAGTTTTTTCCTTAATATCTTCTTCATCTTCATCTTCATCAGTACTTTCACCAAATAAGTCTATAAGTTTCTTATCAATTAAAAGTTTATCATCTTCAGATTGTATTTTTTTAACAATATCAATCATAACTTTATCTTGTTTTGTATATTCTACCCAAAAATCAGATAAATTCATTATATCTTGTTCTTGAAATTTTATTGAAAAATCAATATAATATTTTTCAGGAAGTGTATTTTTAAAAAGGTTGAAAAACTTTCTTGTTTTATATGAAAGTCCTTTATCATTAATATAAACTGTAATTATATCTAAAGATTCACTTGGAGAAGATGTACTAATTATATTAAATAATTTTCTTACTTCTTCTTGATCTGCTTTTTCTTGTAATATTTTATTATGTGAAGGAGGGTGTTTTTTTATATTAGAGCTTTTTGGTAAAGGTGGTGCAATAACCATGTCAACAATAGATTGTTTTGTTTTTTTATCGACATCTTTTTTGTCTTTTTCCTTCTGTTTTTTAACCATATCGGCTATGTTTTTTTGTTTTTTCTTCTTCTTAGGAGGCATTTATTATTTATTATAATATAAAAGTTTTATATAAGAAAAATTTATAATTCACAAATAAAACTTATTTTTGTTTTTTCATGAATTACATTACACATTTTAAGACTTCTTGAACAACTTAATAGTTGTTTTGATAATATTTTTGGTAAAAGAAATATTAATTCAAAATTAAATATATTTAATAATTTTGTAAACTCTATAATATCAATTATTAAATCAGGAAATTCATCAGAACAATTACATATATAAATAATATCACTATTTACACCTAAAGTTAGTAAATAGCGTTTATTTAATATAGAAGTCTTTTGTGTATTTAATCTTTGTTTCCCCCCAATGGTAATAAAGTGTATATTTGAATTAAAAAAACTATATCTACAGTTTTCTAGTATTTTACCTCTTAATATAACATTATTTATAGGTAATAATATAAATATTTTATTTATATCGTATACTTTAGTGTCGAACTTTAGAGTATACTTCAACAATGACTTGTCAAATACTTTATAATTATTTGTTAAATCATAAAGAATTGGTGTGCGGAATTTATAAGTTTGTACTTTCTCATCTATTTTCAATTCTATATTTATTTTAATGTCAAAATAATCTAAAAATGTAGTGAGATCTTGTATATTTTCTATACAAATATTACCATTTTTTATTTTTACTATAAAAGGTGTTAAATATTCTAAATATTTATCTAATTTTTGTAAATATTTTTTATTTATTTTTTTAACCATTGCTATAATGAGAAAACATTTCGGATTATTATATGATTGTGATATTATACCAAATTTACAATGATTCATTTGGTTTTATAAAACAAATTGATTTTATAAAATAATTATGAATTTTTATAAATAAATGCCAAAACTATATTTTCGTTATGGAACTATGAATAGTTCAAAAACTTCTAATTTAATTATGACAGCTTATAATTATACAACACTTGGTAAAAAAATTATGGTGGTTAAACCCATAACCGATACAAGGTCAGAACATATTAATTCAAGGGCTATTGGAGATTTAGAAGTTGATGTTTATTTAGACTCGGACATGATTATTAATGAGTTACATGAAAATGTTTGTTGTATACTTGTCGACGAATGTCAGTTCTTGTCAAAAGTAAATGTCGACAATTTAAGAAATCTTTCTAGAAAAGTACCGGTTATATGTTATGGCTTAAGAACAGACTATACATCAGAATTATTTGAAGGTTCTAAAAGATTAATGGAAGTAGCAGATACAATCGAAGAGATAAAAACTGTATGTGTAAAGTGTGTTAATAAAAAAGCTATTATAAATGCTAAATATAATTTAGTAAATGATAAAAAAATTATAATTTTTGACGGGGTTAATAAAATTGATATTGGTTACGAAGATAAATACCAATCCATGTGTTGGGAATGTTGGTGTGAATAAATAGCGATTTTAAATTTTATTAATTTAAAATCAACTTAATTTTCAGATTCACTGCCAGAATCTGTACCAGAATCTGTACCAGAATCTGTATCAGATGAATTATTTAATTCTTTGTTTATTGTTTTTATTTGATCACATGCTTGATACATCTGATTTGTTTTATCATCATCAAAATCAAACAATGTTTTATCTTTTATGTTATTTTGATCTAATTCCACAACTATTTCTTTTTCATTTTGATTTTCATTTTTAGAAATATCACTTGGTGTATCTATAAGTTTATCTTCTACCGAATAATTATTTAGTTTTAAATCACGTTTATTAACTATAGAATTTGTATTAACTAAAACATTATTAAAATTGTTTAGATATTCGGACATTACCCAAGGTAAAATTTCTGGTACATTTTCTCTGATTTCTAATATTTCAGATTTTTTAGAATGTATAAATTCTTCTGGTGTAATAGTTCGATTGTCTCTAGAAAAACTTAATAATGTATCAATATCCAAAGAAATTTTAATATATTTATAAGAAGCATTTTGATGTTTAGTTGTTTTTTCTTCTAAACTCAAAAAATTAGCAACACCAGCTAACCCTGTCATGAATAATGTTATTCCTCCATTAATATAATTCCAAAACTCGGTATCTTCTTGATCATTATGATTATTTGAGAATATAGAAGAAGCAGCTATACCACCAAGTAATACTACTGGAACACCTAATCTTTTATGCCATTTAGAATAATGTTGTGCGCATAAAGAATGCATAATAGAATATGTTTTTGACATTCCTGCCCATTTTTTAATAAGTTTTTCGTGGTATTTATCCCATCTTGAATTCATTTTATTATTACTAATATTTTTTTGGTTTAATTTTAAGAAAATCAAAAATTTTATCTAGTTCATTTTTTAATATTGAAACATCTTTTATTTTAAACCACTCTTTGTTCTTAGAGTGTCTAAAATCAGAGAACGAATAATGCATAATTTTTTCAGCTATTTTCATACTAGTATCATCATGAAAATACTGTAAATACTTAATCTCAACTTTACCAGGTATACTAGTATTAAAACATTTTATTCTACTTTTAATGTCTGTCGTGTAACCAATTTTATACAAATTGTTAAGTGTATCAGATGTTATAATATATATTGCTGGTTTTTTGAATAAAAATTTTGTTATACAAGTCATAATATATTATATATTAATCAAAAGTTTAAGTATCATTAATTTCTTCTAAACAATTTACACATTTACAATTAAAAGGACACATTGTCTCATCATCTTCTTCATTCTCTTCTTCTTCTTCTTCATTCTCATCTTGTTCTTCATTCTCATCTTGTTCTTCATTCTCATCTTGTTCTTCATTCTCATCTTGTTCTTCATTCTCATCTTGTTCTTCATCCCCATCTTCTTCTTCTTCTTGTTTTTCATTCTCATCTTGTTCTTCATTCCCATCTTCTTGTTCTTCATTCCCATCTTCTTCTTCTTCTTGTTTTTCATTCTCATCTTGTTCTTCATTCCCATCTTCTTGTTCTTCATTCCCATCTTCTTGTTCTTCATTCTCATCTTGTTCTTCATTCTCATCTTGTTCATTTTCTTCTTGTTTCTCAACTACTTCAATATATATTTCTTCGTCGCTAGAAGAGTTGTATTCGTCAGATATATTATCTAAATCTATTAAAATTTTTTTATTCTCATCTTCTTCTTGTTTCTCAACTACTTCAATATATATTTCTTCTTCGCTAGAAGAGTTGTATTCGTCAGATATATTATCTAAATCTATTAAAGTTTCTTCATTAATCACTAAACTATTAATTTTTTGTACTATAAAATCTGAATCATCTATAATTAAACTAAATGTTCCTTCTATATTACCAACCTTATCTACTCTATACAAAATTTTTATTTCATAACCATTAACTTTGAAGCAATGATAAAGTATATCTATTATATCACCGTAGAAAGTCCATGTTAATTTAGAACTACCTTCTTCTTGTAGTTCTTCTATAATATTATATTTATTATTATTCCCAATACATATACATGGTATTGGTTTTAATAATTCTGATGAATTATAACAAGTTTCGTTAATATTTAAATTTATTCCCATACTATTGCACAGTTCAAAAATTTGTTTAATTTTATTACTAGGTTCCATTTTACGAAAATGTTTACCAACTTTTAAATAATCTAAATCCTAATTTAAAATAAAAAATCTTTTAAGTAAATGTCGATAACATATCCACATAGAATTACGTTTATAAATCGCGGTAAATGCAGTATTTGCTGTAAAGTAAGTAATAAAATTGTAAATACAACTATTGATCATTATTTTGGGTGGGAATCATGTGGTAATTCCATATGTAATAAAGTAATAAAGAAAAGTTTTGATAAAACAACGATTACAAAAGAATATTTAATTTCAAAATTTGGAACATTTTTAAAAATTCTAAGAAGTAATAATAAAATAGATTATGATTGGGAATTTGATAGTGATGCAATGCAAGAAAAAGAAAAAGGACCGTTTTGGGTTTTTGTAAAAAACTTAAAACAAAATAAAAGAAAGGAAATTACTCTTGATAGTATAAAAGAACTAAATTAAGTTTTAAAAATAACAAATATTATATTTAAAACATATGGCAGGGGTTTATATAATTAAATACACTACTGATTACTTTATCGTAGTTGGTGATATAGAACCACATTCTATGGTATTAAAAAATATGGGAGGAAAATTAATTTGGGATTTGAAAGATTATGATTATGGTTGGTTATTTAGTTATCGTAAGCTAGAATATTTAAACGATTATTTAAATAATTGTTACATATCACCATGTTCATCTCCAACACATAAAATACCACCTATTCTAAAAAAGAAAAATAAATATACTGAAAATATAAACATCAATGGAATAAATTCTCAGATCAGATTTAATTTTAATAATATAAAAGTAAAAAATGTTTATAAAAAATTATGTTTCGTTACTATTACCGCAGCATTTTTTATATTTAATATTGGAACCACATGGACAAGATTCATTTCTTTTGATTCTAGGTATTTTAATAGTTTTCTTTGGTGGTGTTAGGTCAATTCCTAATATTTTCATTATTTCTTCGCAATTTTCTTTAGTAAAACTTTGTGTATTGTTAAAATCTAAATTCATATCTTTTACTTTATCTATTTTCTCCTGTGTTATTTTTTCTGGTGAAATACCAAGATTTTTTAATAAGGGTAAAACTTGTTCCATTTCTAATATAATAATAATTTTTTTAAATATATATTAAATATATTTAATATATAAAAAAATTCTACATTTGTCTTAATTTTTTATATCCACACAAATTAATGTTTATTTTTTGTTCTTGGTCTATACTAGTCATTTTATGTGGTTTAAAATGTTGTAGTAATGTTGGAATAGCAGTTGAATACTTAGATGGGACAGGTGGTATAGTATCCCCCTCTAAAAATTTTAATCCTGTCTCATAACAAGATGTTTTTCTTGTAGAAGTAGCATATTTTTCATTATTCATTTATTAATATAAATATTTTGATTTTTTTAAAGTTTTATAATTCTATCAACGATATTAGAAAGTCTTGTATCGTGGGTAATAATTATAGTAGTTTGATTTTTTACAATATCTTTAATAATATTCATTATAATAATAGAGGTGTCATCGTCTAATGATGATGTAGGTTCGTCTAAAATTATAATTTTTTTGTTATCATGTATTAATATCCGTAACAAGAACATTATCATGCGTTGTCCACCAGATAAATTATTTCCTTTTCTACCTACTTTAGCATTAAGATCTTTGTCAAAAAAAGTTTTTAAATTGTATTTTAAAAATATTTTATCAACGTCTGTTTTTGTGATATTTTCTATTCCATACATAACATTTTCATAAAAAGTTCTATTAAAAGGAAGAGGATTTTGTCTTATGTATAAAATACCAGACCTTATATCAGTAATACTTATGTTTTTTGTATTTACACCATCAATATATATATTTCCGTTAAATTTAATAAGTTTTAATAAACTTTTAATTAAACTACTTTTACCACTGCCTATTTTTCCTAAAATAATTATTGATTCACGTGGTTTAATATTTAAACTAAAATTTTTTAATATTTCCTTTTTATCATAAATTATAGATATATTTTCAAAAGAAATTGATCCTTCTTTTATTAAGAAGTTTTCTTTTATATTTTGATCTTTTTTATTTTCTTTTAATTTTGATAAATTTTCTGATATTTTATTATATATACCAATATTAAAAATAAAATCAGGAAGTTCACCAGCAAACCCACCTATTTTTTTAATAACAAACATTGACATAATAAAAATAGTAATTACGTCTTCATGTGGTATTTCGTTATTTTTCATCATCTTATATGATAAGAACATACATGACATGAATATAAATACACTTAATATCTGGATCAATGCTCTTAAGTTATTAGTTTTATTAAATGTGGTTTTATATCTTTCTATTAACTCTTTTTGGTATTTTTCTAACTCATCAAGTTCTTTATCTATCATATTCATGGAGTATATATCCATTAAATTATCAAACATTTCTGAAATATTTTCATGTATAGAATCTGTATCTTTATCTAAATTAATAGAAAGATTTTTAACTTTAATATAAAAAGGATATAATATCCCTGTACTAATTAATAATAAACTTAAAAATAATATAGCTATTTTTTTATTAATATTATAAAATTTTATTAATACACCAATCATAATAAAAATCAGAGGTATTATATAATTTCTATATTGTCTAGCTAAATCTTTGACAACCAAAGGAAATTTGACAATTTGACTAATAGCAATCCCTAAATCTTGTTCTTCAAAGTTATTTTTATATGTATTCAAAACACTTTTTACAATATTTTTTCTTATAAATGACTGAAGTTTAGGTATAAATACAGTATCAATTTTATCTAATGCTAAAAACATTGAATTACTAATTAAAAAAAATAATAAAAGTTTTTTAAAGGCTGGATTTTTATTATTTTTAATATCATCAATTACTTTACTATAATATTGAGGTAATAAAACAGATGAAATTGGGTATGAAATTATAAATATTAAATAAAATATCATATATGGTTTGTTATCTTTTAAAAAATCTAAAATAAGTATATTAACATTCATTTTATTTATTAAAACTATTTAATAATTTATTTTTATGTTTTTGGCTAATATCACAAAAGTCTTATATAAAGTTATTTTCGAATAACTTTATATAAGACTAACATAGCTGAATACATAATAACTTAAAAAGAATAAATACAAAGAATTATTTGGTTTTTTTAAAAAATTTGATTTTTTTTTTAAAAAACCAAAAAAAAATCAAAAATGCACAATTATATCAATCCCCGTAACATAGATGTAATTGAAAAGATTGGTAGTGGTACTTTTAGTGATGTTTTTAAAGTTAAAATAAACGATAAAGAAATAGCATACAAAAAATTCAATATATCAACAAATGGAACCATAGACATAGAGGTATTTAGAGAACTTTCAGTTCTTTCACTATTAAATCATAAACCAATATCAATAGGATTAGTAACATTTAATAATATAGTATACGAGAATAATAGTAATGGTGTTACTATTGGTTATACTTTAGAATTATACAAAAAAGATTTAAGAAAATGTATTTTAGAAAAAGATATTACTTATTCTACTAAACTCAGTATTTGTAATAATTTACTAAAATCTTTATATTTTCTTCATTCAAATAAAATTATACATAGGGATATAAAACCAGATAATATTTTTATCGATAACGATAATAATGCTATTCTAGGAGATTATTCATTAAGTAAAGTTTTTTCCGATAGATATAATGAAGGTACACATACATCAACAATAGCTACTATAACTTATAGATCCCCAGAAGTTGTTAATAATGATAATTATTCTTATAAAGCTGATATTTGGTCATTAGGTGTAACTCTGTATGAATTGTATACAGATTCATTGTTAAATTTTGATACTGATATTGATACTTTGAATTTTATTGAAAAAAAAATGAAAGAAAAAATAAATACAAAAAAAGATCCATTATTTACAATTATTAAAAAATGTTTAGTCAATTCTCCTAGAATGAGATTAAATTTAAAAAAAGCATTAAAGATACCTGAATTAAATAATAAAATATCTGATATTAAACAAATAGGTAAAATGTGTTGGGAATTAAATACTGAACAAGATATTTCAGATGATATAGAAGAGATGTCTGAAAATTTTGAAGTAGAAAAAACAATTACTAAACAACTAGCTCAAAGAATATTAGATGAAACTGATTTTCATTCACATGGGGCGGTATCTTTAGCTTCCAAATTTTATGAAACAGAACCAATGTATGGTGATTTAAATGATGATTATGACTATAAAGATTTTTATAATTTATTTTTAAAAATGGATTTTAACTTATATTTGTAGTTTTTTGATATATTTTTAATAAAAATATATCAAAATTTATTTAACGTAAATAATTGATTTTACTACACCTACAACTTTAGTTCTATTTTCTGCAAAAAGTATTTTCATATCTTTTTCGATAAATTCTGGTCTTAAACAAAATCTGAAAGTACAATTAGCTGTATCACCAGTTCTTAAAATATTATCGTCAGTTATATTATTAGGATTCCTAGAATTAATTTTGTCTTCTATTTTTATTAAAGAAACTGGTTGTCTTATAGAAGAACAATGAACCACTGGTTGGTATCCTACTTTAATTGTCGTAGAATGTGTTTTCATAACTTTTACACTTGCAACAAATTCATTTGTTAATATTTGTTGACTTTTATCAGAAATTATCACATTTCCTTTTCTTATATTTTTTTTATCTATTTTTTTTAATGCTAAACAAACATATGAACCATTACTAATATTTTGAACTGGCATTTTTTTACTATGAATAGAACGTATTGAAACAGGTTCGTATTTATCATTATTTGGACCAATGAAAAGTTTATCATTTACTTTAATAGAACCTCCGTTTAAGTGCCCACCAACTACTGTCCCAACACCTGGAACTGTCCAAATAGAATCAATAAACATTTTCACAAATTCACTTTTATTTTTTTTAGGAGGTTTACTCAATAAATTAAAAAAAGATGTTAATTTATCTTGCCCTTCACCTGTTACATTTGATAATGAAAATATTGGAACTATTGATTGTGTATGAACTTGTTTTGCAGCTATTAATACATCATCTTCACATGTAATTTTTATTGGTTGTCTTCTAACACCAGGAGACTTGGCTATTTCATTAATATCTTTCATAGTCTGATCATAAATATTTTTAATATTTTGTTCATTTATCATATCTATTTTAGTGATAACTATAGCAAAAGGTATATTAAGTGCTACGCAAAGAAATATATGCTCCCTTGTCATATTAAAATTTTTCTTTTCACCACGTTTACTTATTTTGTTACATTTTTCATTTCTAATACCTTTGTTTGCTGATACAATAATTAAACATAAATCTGGCTCTGTGGAAGCTAACCCTACTATTGTTGTTTTTAAATATTTTTCATGACCACATAAATCAAAAAAATTTATTACTTTAGAACTCTTATTTACTATTTCGGGCCATGACAGTTTAGAACCGATTCCTTTATAATTAATCATTTTACCTTGATGATCAAAACCAATAATCTGTTGACCTATAGAAGACGTTCTACCTGATTTTACTTCGTGAATATAATTACATACTGAAAGTCTTGCCAAACCTCTTCCATTGTCATGTATCCCACTTGTTAGACTACCCATTAATGTAGATTTTCCACAATTTACATTTCCGGCAATTGCTACCTTAACATCGATATGATTATTTTTATTATTTTCTCTGATAAGTACTTCGTAAAGATTGTTAAATTCATCTACTATAGTCTTTGATATTTCAGATATACTAAAACTATTTTTATACGCAGCTGAAGTAAGTATATCTATAGTTTTTTTATAATCTTCTGAATTAATACCTGTTACTGTTCCATCATCTTCAATACCTATAGTATATATAGCTTCCCCACCACCTTCATTTGAACATCTCCATCTCATTTGTGTAGCTACTTTTTCAATTTTTTCCATACTATCATCTAATAATTTTAATTTGTATTCGTTATTTCCTTCAATATCATTTTCCGGACTCCTTTTTTCCATTGCTACTTTTATGTATATTTTACTTAATTCTTTTAGACTAAATTATATATAATTTAAAATACTATTTTTTTCTATTTTGTTTTTCTAAATCTACAAAATATTCATAACTCTTATCACAATAATATTTCATATCAGGTACATCATAATTTTGACAAATGTATATTCCTATAAATACACCAACTACGGTTGTGAATAATTTACTCATTTATTATATTATTATATTATTATATAATTATATTATTATATAATTATATTATTATATAATAATATTATTATATAATAAATGACACAAAAAAAATTATCAGAAACAAAGAAATGGTTGATATCGTTTATGTCATCTGTAGCTTTTATAATTATATCTCTACCAATAACTTATATTATTACAGGAAAATTAACAGATGTGATTAATTTTAGTACTAGTAAAAACGGTTGTCCCAATATTTTTGGTATTATATTACACGCATTAGTTTTTGCAGTTGTTGTAAGGTTAATGATGTTTATACCAATATAAAAATATTGTATCTAATAATAAAATGAATATAAATTACACAATAAAATGTAAAAATATTAATGAAATATCAAAAATAGTAATAGATACAAATAAAAAAATTTATATTATGATAGAAGAAATAAATGGACATATAATGTTACATAATTCCGTCCATTCATTAGAAGAAATACTACTGTTTGTTCAAAATGATTCACTTTTAATTATACAACCAGTTGATAATATAACTAATAGTTTGATTGATTATTTAAATAATTTATTGTATTTTTATGATTTTTATATTGTTGTACGATCTGAAAAAGATGGTCAACAATTATATATAAAAAATATGAATTTTAAAATAGGTTTAATTGAAGATAAAATTTTGGAAATTAATGATAACAGTTTTATTTTTACATTTTTTATTCTGAATTATTTTCATGATTATCTAGAAAGAACAAAAGTGTTTAAAGATTTTATAGTATTTTTTCATGGAAACATAAATAAAAATGTAATAAATTTTGTGAAAAAAAATAAAATAAATACAAATATTATAGTTTCTTTTTCATTATTAAATTGAATATTTTTACACATAAATATGTGTAAAAATAACATTAAAATAACTCTATGATTGAATTAAATATTAAAATAAGTTCATTTATTTTTTCTTTGATATTTTCTAATGTATAAATAGAAGATTTCTTATTAAAACCAAGTCTAATAAAACTGTTATTATTAACTTCTAAAGACTGAAATATGACATTTTCATTAACCAATATTTCTTTTAACATATTACCAATTGTATATTTTTCATTATTTATGAAAATATCTTGATTATTGTCATGATTTTTAAAAATTATATTTAACATAAGGTTTTCTAATTTATTTATTATAATCCGTAAAGCTTTTTTGAATATATCTTTATTTGTAAAGAACCCAATCGTCTCGATAATAAATTCATAGTCAGTTTCAGATAGAAAATCTGAATAATCAGAGTGTTTTAGTTTTCTTCTTAACAAATATTTATCTATATTTTCTATATTTTCTTGGTTATATTTTTCTTTGTAAATTTTACATATAGTATCTTCATCAATAAATTTCATAAATACACTAGTACTAGCTACACAATTAGTATTTTTATCATCTTCTTGTGTTACATTGAGAGAGCATCTCAATTTTAATTGAGATTGTAATAAAGGTGTACTTGGTTTAAGAATTACTATTTCTATAAAATTACCAAATTCATCTGGTGGAAATAAAACTATATTGTCAATAATATTTCCATTCCTAGTGTCTATAATCTTAATATCATTAGAAGTAACATGTATATTTTCTTGATAATTATTAACAATATCTAATTCTATTTGGTAATATTTATAATTTTCATCACTTGGAGATAAGTGTACAGGTATACAACTCAATCTTTGTTTCATAACTTCATCGTTTAGACAACTATTGTTATTTTCAATATAAATATTATATAATATCAACGATTTTATATCGGATAAAATAGTTCTTCTAATACCATTAGCTATATTTATATTAATACCAGATATTGTAAAATATAACATTCCATCTTCTTCTTTCATATTAGTGATTTTTATAGACATTTATATATTAATTATAAAAATTTATTGATTAAATCATTTTTATAATTAAAGATTAAGATAAATATTATATAAATAATGGATGAATTTATCGAACAAAATAAAATAGAAAGTGTTCATATAGACTTTGAAAATGAACCAATAAATGATAAAATAAAATATTTATGGAATGATAAATTAGAATTATCTGCTAAAGATATAGGAAATAATTCTAAAGGATATAAAATAATGCATTTAAACCAAGCTCAAAAAACTAAAAAATATTATAATATATTGATGTTTTTAGGAATATTCTTATCTCCTTTATCTGGTCTTTTTTCTGGAATTAATTCTATTATATACCCAGACGAAGATCCTACTTTACCTATTATTTCAATTTTATGTTCTTTAATAGCAGGATTTTCTATTTCTATATTAAAATTTGCTAGATATGACGATTCTAGTATAGCAAATAAACAAGCCGCTGCTAGATATACAGGTATTGAAAGTAGTGTTAGAAGACAATTAAGTTTATATAGAAAAGATAGAATACAGGCAAATTTATATATGAAATGGTTAGAAGATAAATTTGAGGAACTATTTATATCTGCACCACTATTACCATCTGACTCATATAAAGAATATTCTGATATAGCAGGAGAAATGGGGGTTTTAATTCCAAATCAATATAAAAATACTATAAAAATTAACACTGAATTTGAAAGTGATATTAGTAAAAATCTTTCAAATAAAGATGAAATAACTATTAATAACAAAGAAATTATTACAAAAATAAATGAAAATCAAGAAGATATTAAAATAGTTGAAAATAAGACAAATATAAACGTAGAGATTCCAAGAAGTTCTGGTATGGCTTCTTTCCCAGAGTTAAATCAATATTCTGATGGAATGATTGAATATGAAATAAAAAGAATGATGGGTTTATTGTAAAAAAATAAATTTATATATACTAATAAAAGATGTCAAATATTAAAATCATAGATTTTTTAAATAAATCAATTAACAAATCATGTGATATAGAATATTTAGCAAATATTTTGAAAGAAGAGACACAGTCAGATATTTGTTCTATTTTTTTGAATTCAGATTCAAAAAATTTAAATTTAGTATGTACTGATAAAACTGGATTAAAACCACAAATAAATTCTGTTGTACAAGATATAACATTTGATAATAATATTGTATCATTTTCTAAAAAATTTAGTTATCATGCAATAATACCAGTTCTCTCCGATAAATATTTAGGGTGTTTTCATATTGCAAGAGATTCATATCAATATATCGAAGAAGAATTTTTAGACAATTTAACAATATTTATTTCTGTATTACAAATTATATTAGAAAAAGAAAAGATATCATATGAAAAAGAAATACTAGATTATGGTAAAGATTTGTTTTTAGCTAATATGAGTCATGAAATAAGAACACCTGCTAATGGAGTTATTGGATATAGCCAGTTATTAATGCAAACACAACTTAGTATAACACAAAAAAATTATTTACAATCACAGAATAAATGTTCTCTGCAATTAATGCAAATTATTAATGACATTTTAGATTTTTCAAAATTGGCAGCCGGAAAAATGGAAGTAAGAAATGAATGTTTTTCTATTCAAGAAGTTATAGAAGATCTGAAAAATACTATGGGACAAAAAATACAAGAAAAAAACCAAAATATAAATTTTTTTATATCAGATACTTTATATAATCTAGTCATCTCAGATAAACAAAAATTAATACAAATTTTAATAAATTTAATTTCTAATGCTCACAAATTTACTGATGTTAATGGTACCATAAAAGTAGGGTTTGATATTGAAGATGATTACTTAGTTGTATCTATTAAAGATAATGGTATTGGTATAGATATAGATAAACAGTCGAAATTATTTTCTATATTTGAACAAATTGAAAATAATGGAACTAAAACTGGATCTGGTTTAGGTTTAGTAATATGTGAAAAACTTGTTAAATTATTATCAGGTAGTATAGTAGTAAAAAGTATTTTAGGAAAAGGTTCAGAATTTATAGTAAAAGTTATTTATAAACCATACAATGATTTTGAAAATACTTTGATTCAAAATTTGGATTTATTAAAAGACAAAAATGTATTAATAGTAGATGATAACTCTGATAACAGAATTGTTTTAACCGAATTACTATTTGAATGGAATATGAAACCAATAGCATGTGCTTCTGCATTAGAAGCGTTGAGATTAATTATGGGTAATAGACATGATTTTTCATTTGGGTTAATAGATATTGTCATGCCTGGTATTTCAGGAGTTGAATTAGCTAAACAAATAAAAGAAGAAAAACCATTTTTTCCATTAATAGCTTTATCTTCTTTAGATACTTTTGTTAATACAAAAGAATTTGAAGAAAAATTAGATAAACCAATTAATAAAGTCAAATTACTAGATACAATATTCAGAACATTGTTTAAAGAACGTAAACCTAAATCATACATTGGGCAAAGTGATTTTATATCTTTATCAAATTCTTTGACACATACTAATTTCAAAAAAGATTCTAAAATATTAATTTCAGAAGATATACTTTATAATAGAACTTTACTATATAGTATGTTGGAATCATTAAATTACACAAATATTGAAACAACTGAAAATGGTTTAGAAGCATTTGAAAAGATGAAAGAACAATATATTAAAAATGAACCATATGAAATATTATTACTAGATCTTAGAATGCCTGTAATGGATGGATTTCAAGTAATAGAAAAAATAAAAAACAATAATTGGGAATTACCAGAAATTATTGTTGTGACAGCAAGCACAATGGATTCTGATATAATTAATTGTAAAAAAATGGGTATAAATTATTTTATTACTAAGCCAATAGATATCCAACAACTTAACGAAGTGATGTTACATGTAACATCAAAAAAATAGTAATAAAATTAAATTTGATTTTTATAATAATTGTATATTTTAATAATAAAAATGCAACAAAAGTTTATTAACAAGGCTCTAGAAATATCAGAAAAGAGTATGGCAAAAGATCATAAGCATGGAGCGGTTTGTGTTGTAGGTGGTAAAATTATTAGTACTGGTTTCAATTATCACGCAGATCCTCATCAGATAAAAGTTCGCGAAAAAAGTTGTTAAATATGAGAAATCTAGACATGCTGAAATAGATGCTATACTTAATCTACCGGAAAAAGTAAACTTAAGAAAGGTTAAATTAATTGTAGTTCGTTGTAATTTAAAAAATTCAAAACCTTGTGAATTATGCGACACTGTAATAAAAGAATTAGGTATTAAACGTGTATATTATTCTAATAATGGATGTATGGAAAAGTTATAAATTTGTTATTAATAATAACAAATTTACTTCATATAATAAATGAATATATATTGTGGAAATAATGCATTAGAACCCAGACTGCTGTCTGGAAATGTAACTCTTGGAACAAACTATGATTGTTTAAAAAAAGGTATTATGAAAGGTAAACAATTACCAAAATATACATCTTCATATCAAAAAATAGATAATAGAAAAATTTATTGTGGTAAAGATAATAGTTTACCAATAGATTATGATTATATGGGAAATTTACCTATGTGTTTAGGAAAGGGGATAGGAGTCGGTAAAGCCAGATTTAATTTTGGTTATAACCAAAAAAAATATAATATTTATTTTTTTATCTTATTTATATTTACATACTCTTTTTTGTATCTTTTAAAACCAAAATTTTTACTAAGTTTAGATAAAAATACAAAACTTTATAAACTAAATTATATTAAACTAATTATTACAAGTACAATAATAAATCTAATTGTTGTACTTGTTGTATATTTTCATTAAGAAACTATCATCTAGTTTTTAGAAATTTTATTTTAAAAAATAAAATTATTTTTTGATATAAAGATGAACTTACTATTTTCGCAGTATTTATACCCATTTGTAAACTGTTTATGTGGATTAGGGTTTATATATTTATATTCACATTCTGCAAATAAAAATAACAAAGAATTAAAAGAATTAATTTCTGTATTGTATACAGAAATCAAATACCTAAAAACTGAAAACAATAAAAATAAAAAAGAATATTTAGAAAATTTAGAATATTTAGAAAAAAACTATGATATTAAAATATCGCAACTAAAAAGTAAAACAAAAAAATTAAATACTAATATAGTATCTGATACTCTTACAAAAAATCTTATAACAATAATTAATGATGAAAATATTAACTATGAAAAAAGAGTTGATGATTGCAAGACTTTATTAGACTTAGAAAATTATGTTACCGAATAATTATTTGTTAGTTTCAGCCATTGAACAATGGTCTTCGGTGAATACACCAGGCCAATTCATAATACAACCTTTAAATGTATTATGATACTCAATATGTGCACATTTTAAATTATATTTAGTAGATAATGGTTCCCATATCTTATCTTTAAAATCATTTTTATCTAAATTAAGAAATAATATTTTAAATCCAATCTCACATAAACATGTATCAACGTTTTTTACAGTGGATACGTTATCATATATTTGACATTCTATATTATTTTCACTCATCATTATAGCTATATCATTTTTATTAGCATTTTTTTCTGTTGATATATATAAAAAACTCATTTAACATTAGTTTTAATTATCTATAAATTTACATTTAAAGATTCATTTAATTAAAACTAAAAAATGGATAATTGTGATACTAAAGAGGAACAAAATATAGACAATGAAGTAATAGACGAATTAACACAAAAACTAGTATCAAAACTTCTTAATATAAACGAGCAGGATTGTTCTGAAGATGGTTCAGCCGATAACGAAGAAATAACATTGAATTCTAATTTAGTTACAGTAAATAAATTGTTAGATTTACAGATGAAAATTTTGAAAATAGTAGATAAACTAGTATAATTAATTTTTAAGTTATTTTAACTTAAAAATATCAAGAATTTTTTTCTATTTTTTTTACAATATTTAACATTCTTCTTTGAAGATTGTTTTTTGGTTTAAACTTTTTCCATTCTTTTTGTGATATGTGCATCATTATACATTCATTACATTTACACTTTGACTTTGAAAAGTTTTCTCCATTATTATCATCACTAACTGAAAATGTATATTTTTTTTCAGATTTCATTTTATTGTTATCAAATATATTTAAAATATAAAAAATAGTATATAAAATCAAATTAATGTTTTTCACGAGTATATATTTATCTTTTATTATTTTTACTTCTTATCTTTCATACACAGGTAAAATTATTATATTTAAGGAAAAAATAAAACACCAATATAACAAATGGCAAACTTTAAATACTATGATATATAATAACAATAATAATACCAGATTTATATATCTAGAAAGTTTAAAAATAGTTATTAGAGCTATATATTTAAATATGGTAAACCATTATTTTAATTATGTTACAAAAATAGATAAAAAGACTTATATGGTAACATACTATATTGAAAATAAATTGTATAAAATAGTTGTAAAACAGAAAAGAGGACCAAATTTAATCAATGTGATATTAAATGAAGACGACATTGATATTACAGATAATGTATTTCCTTATTTAGGTCCAAATTATGATTTTCATGGTAGTAAAATTTCACCATCTTTTTTTAATGAAAAAATTATAAAATTTAAATTAAAAGATAAAGATGATTTGGTATATTACGAAAATGATTGTATTAAATTAAATTTATTTTAAATTACAATCTTTATAAATACTATCTATGGAAGAAACTTTGTATTTTTTACATATATCAGATAGTTCTTCTTGATCTGCTTCTATAATACTGGCAGCTGTACACCATTCAGTAATTATTGTCCCTAAATATTGCTTATCAGAAGCTTTATCTATGTAACAATCATAATTTTTTTTATTTTTAACATAGTTGTTAAGAGAAAGTTTTGCTATTTTACGTGCGTCTATTTTCATCATAATATTAGGTTTAGCTTGTATAAATAAAAATAGTAATAATAGTATTATTAAAATTGAACCAATTATATAGAATATCATTTTATAATATACAATATTATAAAATTATTATTTATCACCAATGAGGTATTCCACCAGTTATTTTTTTAGCTTCATTACTCATATGAATATCCTGCATTTTAATCACTTCTGAATTAGATGAAATATTTTTTTGGTTTTTATTGCTAAAAAATATACTACCACCAATTAATACTGAAATTATTAAACTAAATATAATATAAATATCTTTCATTTATTTTGTAATATAATTTATTTTTTCTTTATTTATTTTTACAAACTCTCGTGCTAAAATTTTTAGATAACTATTAATAGTAACTAACTGGCTGTTTATGATAGTTTGGTTTTTATCTATTTTTTCAATATTTTTAATAATATAATCTATTTTTGTTTCATTTTCCATATTTATATTAGAAGTATATAAAATCTTTTCAAAAAGATTGTTTTTTGATACGTGCAACCATTTGGTCTGACCATTTCCTACCTTTCTTTCTAATACCTTTACTATTTAAATTAGAAGTTATATTTTTAATAGAGTTATTAGCATTTTTGATTTCTTTTATTACACACATTTCTGTTTCATTATTCACAACAATCATTTTTAATGTTTCTCCTTCTTCATTCAAAATCCTTTTATATTTTTTACCATATGGTAATCCACCAATTTTCTCGTCCCCTCTTTCTAGTTTTTTTCTAAGTGTAAGCTTAATTCTTTTGCTTATATCTTCTGATTCTTTTTGACCATTAAGAACATATTGGTAAAACTCTGATTTATTATTTTGAAAAACCAAATTTTCTTGTAATGAATAAACAAATACTTTTTTGGTTTCTAATATCTTAAATAAATTAATAGATTTTTCAATATTTCTACTAAATCTATCAATTTTCCAAAAGAAAATACCATCATTATTTGTAGCAGAATGACAAATATCTAGTATTTCTTTTGGTACACTAGAATAAGCAGATTTCTTAATCTTTACAACTTTTTTTCTTTCATATAAATCTGATACTTTAGTTAAAATTTCTTGGTGTTGAGCATCTAAAGATAAACAATTAGGATCGTCTTGGTTTTTAGTACTTACCCTACAAATAATATAAGCTGTTTTGATATTTATATTTCTCAAATAATTATTTATTAAAATTTCACAACAACAATCATTATCATCAACCCATTCTTCAACACCATCACCCCATTTAACTAAAAACATAAAGTTATGGTCTGATACAATGTGGTCTATTATTTTAATAACAGTATCATTGTGAATATTTTCAACTCTTTCACGTCTAGCTTCTTTTACTGATAAATTCTCTAAAAGATTTTGAATCTGATCGATAAACTGCGATGGTATTTCTAAAGTCGTTGACATTTCTAATTTAATTTATAATTTGTAATTATAAATTTCAATTTTTTTTGTATAATTATTTTAATTGGGTACTGTTACACAACCAGTTTTCCATTCAGTTTGTTCATCAACACTAAGACTTTTCCACATAGTAGCTAAACGTTTAGTGATATCTTTTGCAGATTCTTTCGGATATTCTTTTTTAACCACATCTCTGTTGTGTTGACAAAAACCTTGATATCCATTTAATACCCTTGTTTCCGAAACATCTACATTACTTTTTTTTTGATTTTTTTGTTTGGACGCAATAGCTTTCTTAACTGGTGCTTTAGTATCTTTTTTTTCTGTTTCAACTTCCGAAACAGAATCTTTCTGTTTCATTTCATCAGCATACCTTACTTTATCACCAACTGCCATTTTTTCATACTTTTGTAATTCACTTGTACGGGAAGAGTCTGTCTTAAGAGCATTCCACATTGCCCCAAGTTCAGATGTCGTCTCTGTTGCTTTAAATCCAGGATGCTTTTGTTTCACAGAATCTCTAAGATCGTTACAGAAAAAGAGATAAGCACTCTTTGCACGTTTAGGAGCATTTAAATCTTTCTTTCGGCGTTGTTTACCTTTATCAAATTCTTCTGATGGCACATACTTATCTTTCTCTGATTGATAACGCTCTTTGTCAACAACAGCAAGATTTTGATATTTGGTAATATTAGATTTATCAGATGTTTTATTGCTAGCTTTGAGAATATTCCACATACTCCCTAGTTCTTTTGTAATATTAGTTGCTGATGCGGAATCCCCCAGTTTTACTTTTACTTTTTCACGCATATCTCCACAAAAGAATAAGTAAGAAGATTTACCACGTTTAGGGGCATTCGGATCCTTAACAGTTTTAACAGAGTTTAATGAATTCACAATTGTTTTTAATTGTTGTTGAATTTTTTGATTTTTTGTCCACGTGGATTCAAATTCATCTTGTTCTCCGAAAACAGATTTTACAATATTATTGATTTTTGTTGTTGCTGATGTCATTTTTTGTAATTAAAACTATCTTTATAAACCACTATTAAACATAAATTATCTTAATGTTTATAAATAACATTCTTTCTTGTATGTTTTAGGATGGTTTTAATACTATTTTAATTTTACCTTTATTGTTAAAGGTAAAATCCAAGGTAAATAACTCAAATTTAATAACATTTTACTTTTTATGTGTTTAAAATGTTTGTAAATTAATTTATTTTATAAATTAATATCATAAATGGGAACATCTACATCCAAAATAATTGATAGTAAAGAAACAAAAAAAGTTGGAAATGCTGTTGTAACAGTTGGTAAAGTATATTCAAATATTAAAGCAGTTATAGCTACTGTATTTTTTTTAATTTTTCTAATAACTTCTATAGTATTATTAACAAGACCATCTAAAAAATATATTAAAGTACCCGGAACAGTACAATCAATTCCGGGTATTACACTCTGTAATTCTAGAGTAAGTACTCATACAATTACCAATAAAGATAAAACATCTGATTCAACAACGTCAACTGTTTATGATTGTACATTTAATTTAGAATATACACCTAATGGTTTACAAACACAGACTCAGAAAATAACAACAGATTCTTCTATTAAATATAACAATAAAGAAAAAATTAATGTATATTACGATGAAAATAATAATTCAAAAGTTTATTTATATTACCCCCCAAATACAGCACATATAATTGGAGGAATATTTGCGGTATTTACTATTATAACATTATTTACAATGATATTTCTATGGATAAATGTTTATATAGTTAATAATTCAAAATTAATTGCTGGTGTTGAAGGAACCGGTGCTGTTTCTGGTTTAGCTATTGGAGCTGCTAAGAATGTTATTGGTATGTTATAAATCATTTATGATTTTATTTTTTATATAAAAATATGTCTCAACACACATTTTGGATGTGTGTTGAAATTTTGAAAAAAAATAGAATTTTTCTTGATAAAGTTATCTTATTTTAAGTATTTTAACATAATACAACTGATGTATTTCAGAATACGTTTCAAATAAGATATTAGTATTTTAAAACACATCTCATAAAATAGCTTGTAATGGTATGAATCAAGGAGGTGGTAAAAAATTTATGGGTTTTACTAATCATTATCAAGACATACAAGACATGGAAAATAATAATAGTCAGTTTAGTAAGGAATTAAGTACATTAGTTATATAATATAGTTTAAGCGTTAATATAATAATATAAACATGATATTAAACCAAATTGAAATTTTAATAATTTTAATTATTATTCTTGCAATAGTAATAGGTATACCATTATTTTCTATAATTTTTTGTAAAAGAATCAATACAGATACCGAAAGTTTATTAACAAAAGATAATTCTTTTGTATAGTAAATATTTTAGTTTTATTAACTAAAATATTTTTTTTATTCATTAATCGTGATAGATTTGATTACTGGTATATTTAAATAAGAAGAATTAACATATGATACAGATATCATTCCTAAAATTAAAACAAGAATGAAATTTGGTAAATCAAAGTTATAAAATACTATAAACAGACTAAATAACCATATTTTTTCAAAATATAATTTATGTTTTTTAGCTTTTTTTCTATAATTATTAATTAGTACTTTATTTTCATTTTCTAAATGAAATAAATAATTTATATCTTCAGAATTTTTCATATAATTACTAATACTTATATTTATAAATAATTATATAGGAGTGTAATAAATTTGTGTTGCTGTAGTATTAGCTTTTGTAATTTCAATCATATTATCAAAACTACCTAATAAAACCATACCATTTTCTTTGTAATTTACGTCATTATAACAATACCAATACCCACCACAAAGTATGGCAGCGATATAATGACCTGGTCTATATAAAACTAAAGATGATAATTTAAGTTTAGTTTCATCATTTAATTGTATTTCTTGATCTATATACACATTTCTATCTATAAAACCTTCATATGTGTTTATTCTTTCTAAACAAAAAATAATAGATGGTGCTTTTGTATATGTAGTAACTGATATTTTTCTTGTAAAATATTTTAAAATTTCATTTTTCTCATTTGTCATTTTAAACATATCTTCTCCTTGAAAAAAGTGAGGATAGTTATCTTCTACATGTGTCAATAGATTTGTTGTTTGTAGATGGTAATTTGACTTTAATAGATCTTTAAAAACCCATTTAATTGGTGAAGCATTATTATTATTTATTTCACTTGTTACAATAAGTTCATCATTAGGAACTATTTTTTCAGAACTATTAGTTCCATATGTTATAGTATTTGTAGTAGCAGAAGGAATATTAAATAAACCAAATATATAAGATAAGAACTCTCCAGAGTCGGCAGTTTTTTCTAAATGAAACTTTTCTGAATGTGGACAACTTTCTAGCATTTTTCTTAAATCAGTACAATATTCCGGTTTTTGTTCTGACCCACGAATCATATTCCAAATTCTTATTAATTCTATTTGAATATTTTTCCTATTTTGTATATCAATAGTATGATCAATTCCACATCTTGGTTTACCAGATAATTGTATTACCTTATTATTTAATATACTATATGTAATGTCGGTATCTTGTGAAAACAAAGCAACTAAAGTACTATCTAAATAACAACTTTGTCCTATCCAAAGTAATCCTTTAATAGCACAATTATTAACTGGAATATACCAATATGATTTATTTGACAGTATATTATAAAAGTAAGGATGATTTTTGGTAAATGAATAAATTTTTAACCAGTTTTTAGGAAGATATAAAGATTCAGAAGGTATTTCTTCACTTAAAGTATTATCTAATTTATTTCTAAAGAAAGTTTTATTTTGTATAACATATGTGTCCCACCCATTAGGCAATAAAGATGTTTTATAAATAGACATTTATTATAATATTATTATATTATAATTTTATCGAATTTAATTATTAAATTCATTATAAAGCCAATTATAAAAATCCATTTCTATATTTAAACTATAATAATCTAGAATTTCGGGATCATTATCATAAAAAATATTATAAAAACTGTTTATTAAATCATTTGCTTTATTTTTATACTCATTTGGTGTTTTTCTTAATTTCCATGAAACAGAACAATTACCACAATCTGGGTTATTATATTCATTAATCTCATGATATTTTTTTCCATTTTCCTTTACTTTATAACGGTGTTTTGTTGATGCATGTTTAGCTACAACATTACTTAGTCTATTTTTTTCGTAAAACTTTTCCCTAATATATTTTATCTCGTCTTGTGAATAAGGCCTAGTTTGATCTTTAATTTTGTATTGTGATACAGACATTTATAGTTATTATTATTTCTTTTTAAATCTATAGATTAATACTAATTACAGTATTATATGTTTCTATTGCTGTAATTATATATCCAGTATCTTGGTATTGATTAGCACCACCCTTTCCATGTAGTAATGTTATTTTCAAAGGATATTCTTTACAAGAATATGTACTAACTTCTTGAGTTTTTTCTATTCTTTTTATTAATGTATAAAGTTTTGTATTTCTAGTAGGATTATAATGATGATTTGGTAAATCATGTCTATCTGGTAATGTTCTAGTTTGAATATTTTCCCATTTTAAATTATTTAAATTTTCTGTATGTCTAACAGGAAAATTGTCTTTAATTGCGAAGACAATTATGTATCTATAAAAAGTTGATAATAAACAAAATACTTTTGTTATATACATACTAAAATCATTAACATCTTTAATTTTGTGCATTATTGGATTATTAAAATATTCAGAGAATTTTTCATATATAATTTCTCTATCAGCACTGTAGTCATTAACTATTTCTCCATAATTCATTTAAATTCTTTTTATACTATTTTTTTCTTTTAAACAGTATTATAATAAATGAGTAACGACATAAAAACAAAAAGATTTTACAATACAGGTTTTATACCATTGTCAAATGATAATACTAGAAAAAAACAAGGATTAGATTCTCAATTAATAACAAATTCTTGCTCTTCTGTTATGGATAATAAATCGAATGTTAATATTTCAAATATTAATAATTTAATGTATCCAGTACCACCGACTAAATTAACTTATGGGCTTTCTCAAATTCCAACAAACTCTAGGTGTTTAAAATATTTACACAGTGTGTAATGTATTATAATCAGTAAGTAATTTAATTTCTTGTTGAATTCTATATTTTTTTGATATTTTTAATCTATTTTTTTTTAATATTTGTTTTATTCTTTCTTTTTTACTTAAGAATAATTTAGCAATTTTATTAAGAATATATTTTTTTACTACATATTCAAGATTTTTTATATAAATAAAATCATCTGACATTTATTTTAAATATTTAAATAAAAAATAGTTAAATATAAATATTTAAAATAATATGAATAAACAATTAGAAAATAGGTTAACAAATTTAGAAAATAAACTAGATAAAATAGAATCTATTTTATCTAAAATAGAACCAAATTGTGATAGAATGTCAACTCATATTAATTTTGTTGAAACAGTTTATACTAATTGGAAATCTCCAATAACTTGGTTTTTATCTAAGATTTATATGAAACCTGTTAAAAGTCCTGAAATAAAATTTACTAATAAAAATATAGAATATAATAAAGAAGAATAATGAAAGTTACTTTATACTTTTTTGATGATTATACTAATATATCAATATTGATAGCTGTTGTAATATGGCCAATTATTTTTTATCCATTCTATAAATTTATAGAAACAAATAAACGTACAAAAATTAAAAATATTTTGTTTAGTGTTTTCTGTTCATTGGTTTTTGCATCATTTATTTGTTTAACATTTGCTAAAACTTTCCAGGAATATATTATTTACTTATTAGGTGTTGGGTTTTTAGTATTCGGGTCAATACTAGCTGTTTCAACTAAGAAAAATAGAAGATTTTATTTTATTATTGGTTTGTTATTAACTTTTTTATCAGCTATTATACTTTGGTTTTTTAGATCAAAAATTTATAAAACAGGTGTTCCTAAAACAGAAGGAAAAATAGATAATTTTTTAAGTTTAGGAGGTTTATTATGGAACATAATTATGATATCTATTTATGTATATATTTTAATATAAAATTAAAATTTATTGTAATAATAAAAAATGAATATACATGATATAATAAATAAATGTAGATATGGTATTGAAATAGAAACTTGTGTTTGTATAATAGACGAAGACGGAGACATAATAGAAGAAGATGATTATGACATGGCAATAGCTACCTATTATTCTATAATGGATGATATCTCAGACGAAATAAAAAGGAAAGGTTTTAGTATAGATGTCTTACAAGATGTTAAACTTTCCGATTATGTGGATTTACAATTATCAACATCCGATCCAGATGATATAGATTATTCTAAATGGAATATAGTTCCTGACGGCAGTATAAGATGTAACAGAGAAAATTTTTCTAGTGAATTTGTTTTAGAAAGATATATTATACCAAATTCTGAAAATAAACAAGATTGTATTTTCTATCCAATTGAGATAGTTTCACCTATTTTTAATTTTAATGAAGAACCTAAATTTAAAACATTAACAAATTTTTATTCTAATTTAATTATGAATAAAAACGCAATTTACATGGTTAATACATCACAAGGTTTACATATAAATATAAGTTTTGAAGGTGTAGTATTATCTGATCATATTGAAAAAATTTTAAAATATTGGATTTACTATGAAAATGCGTTTTTTAGTTTGGTTTCAGAAGAAAGAAGAGTTGAACCTCTTTTTTCTAGACGAATGGTTGATTTAATAGGACCTAATGGTAAACCAGTTGTAGAAGATTGGAAAGATTACTTCAATCAAGAAGATTCAATCGTTGATAATCAGGGTAATGTTACTAAACTTAAATATGTAGCATTAAATATAAAACAAGGTGGTAATATTATAGAATGTAGAATTGTTGAAGGTAGTATGAATCTTGAATTTATGAAATTATGGACTGAGTTATTAATTTATTTTTTAGCTAGAGTGTTATTATCTGATTCAGATGATCCTAGCATAGATTCAGTTGATAATTCAAATCAGTCAACTGAATTCTCTAGTTTGGAAGTAGAAAAATTATTTAAATTTATTTATAACGGTAGTGATAACAAACCAGAACAAGCATATAATCAATCTAATGAAATTATAGATAGTATTGATAAAAAAGCCATTCTTTTAAAAAATGAATATGAAAAGTTTTACGAAGAAATAGAAAGTTTATATCTTTTACTTAAAGAGAATAAAAACACATCAGATTTTTACAAAGAAAAATACGAAAATCTAGAAAAAATGTATTCTTATTTTTTAGAAGAATCTAAACTTGAATTAGAAAATATACAGCATTTTAAACAAAATATTCTTCCAAATTTGTTTCCTAGTATTTCTTTGTATAAAGTAGAAGAATGGCAAGAACAATTTGGTATATTTACAAGATTAAAATGGAGAAAGAAATTGAAAAATGAAATAAAAGAAGTAATTAAAAAGAATAAAAAGAATAAAAAATAAATTAATCTTTATTTATTTATAAATAAAGATTTTTGTATTAGTGTCAGACTATACCTGGTGTACCTAAAACATTAGCTACTTCTTTTGCATTTTTATTAATAGTTAGTTCAGAAAGATCTGCTTTACCGGCAAATTTTTTTAATGTAATATCTATTTTTTTTAAACTTATCCAATAATAAATAAGAGCAGCAGAAACAGATTGAGGTCTTGCACGATTAAGTTTAGATGATCTATTTTTAGTTTTTGTATATAAATTTATTACTTCTTTTTTCTGTTCAATTGTAGCTGAAAATTTTTCCATTAAATCATTAATATGATGAATAGCAGTAATACTTGTTGTATGAATAGGTGAATCTTTTGGTGCATACACGCTGACTATTTTTAAACCTTTTAAACTAGATTTTTTATTTAATCCAAATGTTTCCATTAAATCTTTTGGTGTTTGACATTTATCTGCTATTTTATAAGAATGATAAATACATGCAAAAATAACAGCTTTTCTAGAGTCTCCTCTAAATATTTGACCTTTTGTTACTTGTGAGTAAATTTCATTAGCTTTTGATACAATAGTTTCACTAAAACCCATATTTTCAACATCTTTATTAATATTTCTTTCTTCACTTTTTCTCATTTGTACTCTATTTGGATCAGATGATCTTTTTCCATCTGATTGTCCATAAAATCTCCATTCTTTCTCATGCATAATTGTTTTTCGTGTAATTTCTCCACAGTCTAAACATACTATATTTCCATGTTCTTCCACTGTATCATTATGTATACAATTTGATTCTGATATTTTTATATTTTCTTCTATTTGAGAGAATGCTTTTTCAAAAAGTGTAAAGTCTGACATTATTTTAATAATAACAATATTATTTTATATTTAATTTCATTTTTATTATTGATATTATTTTAAATAATATCAATATATACTAATAAATGAGTTTTAAAATAAACATAAACAGTCATAAAAAAAATATTAAAAATAGCATCTCCAAAGTAGAAACTTTAGCTACAGATATAGAAAATAAATCTGTTCAGATTAAAAATCAAGGTAATGATACATATTATTATAAATTATCATCTAATCAAAATAATATTGACAAAATTTCTTATCCAAAAATAGTTTTTAATGAAGAAAAAAATAAATGGATTATTACAAAATAGTAGAGTTTGATTTAATAGCTTTATTAATTTTTACAGCTGGTTTTTTACCTTTACTTTTTTTAAATTTTTCTAAGAGAGGTATTAATCTTAGAAAAAAGTCATCTTCGTGACTATTCTTATTATCGATATTCCATTCCTCTGCTTTAACACAGTTTCCTTCTTGTATATTATGAACTTCATAATAATCATCTATTATTATAGTATTTTCTTCAGACATTCCTTTAATTTTATATGTGTCCCATAGTAATTTTAAATTTTTACTTCCATTTTGATATTTTTTTGAAGTATCACAATGATATCTAAAAAATATATAATCTAATTTTCTATCATAACCAGATAATAAAATATGTTTTATGATAAAAATAGCATAATCTTTACTTGCAGCTGTCCAAACTATAACATTAAAATTTTTAAATACATAATCAAGAAATTTTTGTAAATGTGGTCTTTCAAAAACCAAGTAATAACCATCCATATCATATGATTTTAATTTAGAAGATTTTATATTCATATCTTCAACAGCGGAAATTAAAGTTTCGTCTAAATCTAAAATTATATTTTTTTTTACTCTTTTCATTTATTTATACATAGAATTTAAATATTTAAGAAGTAATACTTGACGTAATCGGATTTTTTGGTTCGGTTTTTTCTCTGTCTTTTTGCATAGCCAAAGCTTGAGACATAACATCATCTGGGTCCTTTGTTTGTTGAGTACTTGATCTTATATGTTTTTTCATATCACGATTTGGTGATTCAGGTTCACCAAAAGCATCTGATAAATCATAACCACCTTCATTGTTTCTGATAACAACGGGAGGTCTGGAAACACTTTCATCAAATTTTTCATCTAAGTTTATATTATTAATATTAGTTTTTTGTTCTTTATTTTTTTCAGAAAGTGTGTTTTGTTTATCAACTTGTTTATCAACTTGTTTATCAACTTCTGGTTCTTGAGGTGGTAATATAGGTTGTGGGATTGGTGGAGGTGGTTCGGGTGGTTTCAAGCTAGGATTAATATTAATTTGTTCATTAAACCATTCGAATATAGATTCGTTCTCATATAAATCTATATCACCCGTAGAATGAACAATTAATAAAGAAGGTACACTCTTTACTTTTATTTTAGAACAATTTAAAATTTGTTTTCGTATAATTTCATTATCTACACACACTAGACTTACCCCAAGTGTAGATAACAAGTCAACTGGGTATGTATTAATCATTTTAATTAATTTAGTTGAAGAATTTGAATATTTGCTATATAATAGAATATTATTTTGGTTCATTTTATTTTTTAATATTTTAGTTTTAAATAAATTGTATCGTTTAAAATTAAAAATTTATATAATAAATGAACCAAAATAAAATTTTTCCGAATGAATGTGATGACAATTTCTATCGTCACGTAGGGTATACTCAGGATAATAAGTGTATACAAGAATATTTTAGTGATAGAACTGTGAGAACTATACAAAAAAAAGTAACAGAACTTACTTTAGGTGTTGATCCACAAAATAGACCAATTAAAGTTACTGACAGAGTAATTTGTTCTTTAATGAGTCAAATTTACGAATCATTTAGACCATCTACAGGAGATATACACTCGAGATACATAGTCCCAGGGTATGGTCAACAAAATTATGTAAATGATATGATAAATCAAGTTATTGAGATCATCGTTTCTGACATAAAAATCAATGTCGAGACAGATGAAAACAATAAAAAATTAACAGCGTGGACTACTGTGTATGGTGATTTCAACGAGCATAATCTAAGAGGACATTCAAAAATTAAAGTACAGAATAAAAGACCAGCTCCTTTTCAGTTTAATATGAATTATTAATTTTTAATTTTTTTAAATATTAATATTTAAAAATATTTATTGATTTTTAGAATTTTATATTTTCTTCATAAAGTGTTGATATAGGACTAAATTTAGGGATATATCTAGTTAGTCCATGATACGAATATTCAATTTTATTAAAGGATTCACGAAATTTAATAATATTGAGTTCTCCACCATACTGTTCTAAAATTCTCCAATGAGGTGCTGGTGAAATACTCTTATTAGTAGCATTCATAGTTTTATTATACATTTTAATTAATAACATATTTGAAATATTATACATGTGATCATGCTTGTTTGAATCTATATATGATTTACAACAATTAAATGAACAGAATACACCATCTGTTTCATAATATTCACATGTATTAATAGAGACATTTTCATCTTCTTTTAATTTATTACGTTTGTTTTCAGTAATATTTTCTTTAATAGTATAAAAATCTCTACTAATTTGTGAATAATATTTTTTTTCTATTTGACTTGGAATATATTTTATAGGACATCCTATTGGCATAGTATCAAATGGATGTCTACACCAAAAACAATTATATCTTAATAGACTAATATCCATACCAGAGTTGAAATCAATCATAGATAATTGACAGTGATGTGCTTTTTTAGCTTCATCTAAAAAAGATATTATGTCTGGGGTACCTTTATCTTTTGACAGTTCAGTTATTTTAGTTGTGTTATTTGTAATAAATGTATTTTCTTCTTCATTTCCAGTATTATCAATCTTAATTCCGTATTTTCCATGGATATTATCCAAGTCTAAATCATTGATAGAAAATTGTTCCTTTGATATTTTTGGCATTTGATAATTTAATGTATTCTAAATAAATATTATTTCATTTTTAAATTTAGATACTAATAAATAGTATTTAAAATGAAGTGCCTAGAAAATGTTGTATGGTGGAAACATATCCCTAATTTATTTTGTTCTGATTCTATTCTACCTAGAAAAAATAGTAGTTTAGCTTCAGAAATTAACACTGTATCAAGATTAATAATAATTATTTTTTTGATATTTTCAATATTTGATTTAAAATATGCTTTTGTATTTTTAGTAATTTCCAATGTATTTATTATTCTTCACTATTTACAAAAGAATAAAGAAATGTCAAAAAATAAAGACTCTTATCAACAAAATAGAATTGTTGAAAATTATCAATATAACGATATGAGAATAAAACCACCTTCAAAAATTACATCTACAAAACCAGTTCAAATTTGCGACATTAATATGACAATAGATGGTCCTGGAGGAGCTATAAATAATCCTGAATGGACTTCTATTAATCAAAAATTAGCAGGTGGACCCAATCCTAAAACAAAAATTGCACCAGTGTTATCTGCGCGTTCACATGATTTAGATTACTGGAGAGCTAATAATATGGTAGTTCATTCTGCTATAAATGATGCTACTAATATAGATGAATATAATTCTGGTTATACTATCAGCACATCTTGCCCAAAACCTTATGAATGTCATCTTCAACATATAACAAATGAAAATAATATTAATAAAGAAAATTTTATAAATACAGAACAACACCATATAAATAATAAAGAAGAAGAAGAAATTATAGAACCACTTAATAAACAAATATTTAGTGATAATGTAGGATTAGTAAATCTAAATTGTGGTTATAACCCAAGTGAAAACCTGAAAGTAAATTTACCATCTAATTTAATTGTTGGAAATTGTCAGAAATCAGAATATATGAAGAATATGAATGATAATATTTTTACCCAAATTATTCAACCAGGTGTTTATACAAAAACAGAAGTTAATCAACCAATAAATTCTAATATAGGTATTTCTTTTACACAACAAATACCACCAACAACAGAAAATATTAAAAATGGTGAAACTATATATACAGAGCATGATCCATTAGTTTTTGGAAACGTTCCAAACAGACCTAGTTGTGTACCAGAAAATGAAGTAAGTGAATACAATGTTTATGATCCCAGATTTTCAGGTTATGGTACATCATATAGATCTTTTATAGAAGATACAACAGGACAGCCACGTTTTTATTATGATGATGTTGATTGTATTAGAATGCCTAATTATGTTGTAAGAAGTCATATAGATACTTTACCATTTGCTGATCAATATGGACCTATTCCAGAGGGAGATGCTGATGGTAATAAATATACCTCTAACATTAGAAATATGGTACATGATGCTTTTACAGATTCAGCTATTTTACATAGAACTGATATACAACAATCAGCCATGAGAAAAATTAATGCTATAAAATGGCAACAGAAAATGGCCCCTGTAAATAAGAACCAACAACGAATGTTAGGTGGTTGTGGTTTAAAATAAATATTTTTTATAAATTAATAATATACAATATTAATTTATTATTCCCATCTAGGTTCCCACCTTTCTTTGTTATATTTACTCATTTGTTTACTCATTAAATCTTCCCGATGAGACATACTATCTTGAATCCATGATAGACAACCAGTATAATGTTTTTTAGTGGTATTTAAATATTCTGGATCTTTTAAAGGATGACGAACATAAGAAGGGCTTATTTGACCCATCGGGTCAATGTCAAGAGTACTTGTTGTTAAAGCAGAGGTAGAGAAGTTTGGTCCATAAAATGGTTCTTTTCTTTCATTATTAATATAATAAACAATCTGTCCTGCATTAATATCAGAATAGCCTGAATAATTATGTCCATAATTGTCTAAACTTTTATCAGTAGCTATTTTATTAATGTCTATTTTACTTTGAGCCGGTGGTCTATCTAATGCAATATATTGTGCTCTTGGTGCACTCATCAAACGAGGATCCGTGTCTACATATACGGTTTCTACATTTGGGCCTAAATTACAATCTTTTCTTTCAAAATCATTAGAGTATTTATCTTCTATTGCTTGAGGATTAATTATTTTGTACCCTTCGTTGAAAGTTGGTTGAATTGATGGTGGTTTAAATTCAAAAGTACTTTGGTTTTCAAAATAACTAGGATATCTACAATTAACAACTGACATATTAGTGGGATTTCCCATTCTATCTAATTTGTTACTTTGTTGTTTATAACCATAGCAATTACAAGATGATTTAGGATAATTAGAGTTTTCCATTATTTATAATAGAACTAGGTTTTTTTTATTACAAATGATTTGTAATAAAAATTTAATTAGTTATTTATTTTTTACGGCAACGTCCAGTTTTTCGACTACGGACTTTTCCAGATTTGCAAGGTTTCTTGCGGGATTTCTTAGGGGATTTCTTGTGAGATCCTTTTCGGGATTTAGATCCTTTTGGGCGTCCTGGTGACTTCCTTTTACGGCAACGATGGCTAACGCTGTCACGAACTTCTGATTTTTTACAAGCTTTACGACGGGAGCGAGGTTTCTTACGAGATCCTTTTCGGGATTTAGATCCTTTTCGGGATTTAGATCCTTTTGGGCGTCCCGGTGACCTCTTTTTACGGCAAAGATGGCTAACGCTGTCACGAACTTCTGATTTTTTACAAGCTTTACGACGGGAGCGAGGTTTCTTACGAGATCCTTTACGAGCACTTTTCTTAAGACGACAACGACCTGTTTTTCCACTGCGAACTTGATCTTTTCGACAAGATTTTCTTTTTTTCATATGCGATGGCATTTTTATTATAAGGAAAAGAAAAAAAAAGTTATTTCTATTATTATTATTTTTTTAAATGATAATTAAATTTAATATTGAATAATTTTATCTATTAGATTAACATGGGATAAAATTATATTTCTACAACAATATTTTTTTAATTTTAATTCATTTAAAGCATCTTTTTTAGTTAACCCTTTTTCTAATAATTCACAATATTTTTGCCATTTATTTCCGACAATTTTTCCACAAGAATAACAACGTACTGGGATGATCATTTTATATATATTTACTGTATTTTAAAGTTTAAATTCAAATTTTTATTATTTAATTCTTAAAATTTATAAGATATATTTAAACGATGAAAACAAATATTACATAATTTAGAAAGATAAATAAGTCTTCTTGAAATTCTTTTTGACGTATTTAGTAATTTTGGTTTTTTTAAAATGTAAGTGAATATATATTTACTTACTATACTATTTTTTATTATTAAATACATATATTTTGCTGTTAAATATAAAAACTCATCTATTTCTTGTATTGTTTGAATTATATTAATATCACATAAATTAACTTTTTTCATTAATTTATTTATTAATTTTTGAAAAGAAACCTTTGCTTTTTTAATATCTATAATAGGTGTTGTAATATCATAAACTAATTTTAATAAATTATTTAACATATCAGGTCCATAATAGAATACTGTGTTAATAAGTTTGAAATTATTTATTAATTCTTTTCTTAGATTGATAATTATAAATTTACTACAATAATAATGAAAAGCATACTTGATATAATTACTGTTTAACTCTTTTTCTTTAAAAATATTTCTAGTTTTCAACTTAAAATCTTTCAAAACTTGAATTGGTAAATCATAGCAATCTTTCCAAACTATAACCTTTTTATTAAGAAATGTTGACCAAATATTATTTTCTTGTTTTTTTATTAGAACATTAAAAATATTAGATGTACTTCTTAATCTTGATATGATACACCCATTTAAAAAAATTACCACATGGTAAATTATATCTTCTTGAATATTTTCTAATAGCATTTTAAAATTATACTTTTATTAAAGTATAATTTTAAATAATTTTTAAGATATATAAATTACAAATAGTTATATTTATTTATGAATAATTATTAATTTAAGTTACAGAAATTTTTGTCTTTACTAACATAGCATTAAGTTCTTGTAAAACTAATTTACTTACATATGGTAGTTTTACTCTAGAAACTTCGTCTGTTTCACAAAATGTACAACTATTTTTATTTGATGCAAAATTACCACATAAGTTACAAATAGTTACTTCATATTTATCTGATTGTTCAAATAGTCTTTCTTGTAAAAATTTAGAATTACCATGAGCTATCATACAATCTCTTTCCATCTCTCCGAATCGTAAACCTCCTTCACGACTTCTACCTTCTAAGGGTTGTCTTGTTAATGTTGTCACAGGGCCTGTATCTCTTGCGTGCATTTTATCAGAAACTAAATGTTTAAGTCGTTGATAATAGACAGGTCCAATAAAAAATTCTCCCATAGCTTCTCCTGACATTCCGTTATACAAAGTCTCGTTACCATTATTTTGATAACCATTCATACCTAATCTTTCACAAATCTGTTCAGCAATACTTTTACCATTTTTATCTGGTACAGATGATGTAGTAAAAGGAGTAGAATCTCCAAATTCCCCTTCTAAAGCACAAGATTTACCTAAAACACTTTCCATTAATTGATTAATAGTCATACGTGAAGGAATAGCATGTGGGTTAATAATAATATCTGGTACTACACCATCCTGTGTCCAAGGCATATCTTCTTGATTATACACCATTCCAACAGTACCTTTTTGAGCAGCTCTGCTTGCAAATTTATCCCCTACTTCTGGTATTCTTACTTTTGATATAGTAATTTTAACCAATTTGTAACCATTTGGTGTGATAGAAATATAAACTTTGTCAATATAACCTGAGTCACCTTTTTTAACAATTTCAGAAACATCAGTGATATTCTCAACACCATCTTTATCATTCTGAATTAACATTTTACCAATAATAACATCTCCTTTTTGAACGTAAATCGCACCTCCTCCATGTTTTTTACCATTTTCATCCTCCCATATTGGGTATCTTGTTCTTACAATACCATTTTCATCTAATAAACCATAATTAGAATCATTTTTTCTATATTTTAATGGACACACACCAATTTTTTCAGAAATATAACCATCTTTTTTTTCAACACTGCTATGTGTTTTATAAGTGGTTGCCCAAAAAAGTCCTCTTTTTACAGCACTATGATTTAGTATAACAGAATCCTCTTGGTTAAACCCAGTATAGCATGCTATAGCTACAATAGCGTTATTTCCAGAAGGCATATCATCAAACCCCATTAATGTTCCTGTTTTTGTACCCACTAAAGGTTTTTGTGGTGTGTTTAATATATGAACAACTGTATCTGTTCTTATTAAATATGATAAAGCAAACATACTCATTGCTTGTTTTCCCATAGCTGCTTGATAAGTATTTCTAGGGGATTGTGAATGGTCAGGAAAAGGAATAATATTGGCCATAACACCAAACATCATAGCTGGGGCAATTTCACAATAATCTGTTTTGTAATTCTTAATTTCATTTTGATTAAATGCTATTACAGATTGATTAGCTTCCATATTATCTATATAAGTTATTAATCTTTTCTCTATTAAACTATCCCAATCAGTACCATCTTCCATATTAATGAGTAATTTATCACCACCGATACAAAATACTGGTCTTAACAATCTTCCATCATCTGAACATATATGAATTTCGTCATCAATATCATCAAAAGAAATTGATACGTCCCAAGGTATCATTTCAATCATCCTAAACTCTCTAAGTTCTTCTAATAATTCAAATGAATCTTCTGTCATTCCAATTAAATTACCATTAATAAATACTTTTGTTAATTCTTTACTTATATCATGATCTTCTATGTTTACTATATTTTCACACATTTCAATTGTTTCTTTAATTAGAACTGTAGGTATCCTGTTTGAGATACGAGTTAATAGAGACAAATTAAGTACAATACCAACAGGCTGACCTTCCGGAGTTTCTACGGGACATATAAACATAATCTGTGATGGATTAATTTGACGTATTGCTGCATTTTTTGATTCTTTAGCTTTGGGAATACCTACTCGTCTTAAATTAGATAATGTGGCACCATATGATAATCTGGATAAAATCTGAGCTACTCCAGGTTTGACATAACTTGCTTTAGGCACACCCCAATTTCCTTTACTAAAACATTGAATAAATCCTTTTGTGATATCAGTCATTCTTGGTATTAAAGACATGATGTCTGGAAATTGCTTTTTTTTCTCTAATTGAATAGTAATTGTACTCATATATTTTTTATATAATTGTCTGAACAGTTCATGACAAAGCATACCTGGTGAATCTACTCTTTTGTTAATATAATTATCCCTATCATCTGCTTGACGTATTCCAATTGTAGTTGCCAAAAGTTTATGAACCATATGTCCTAATAACATAGCTTTTTCTTTATTTGAAGAAGTAATACCCAAATGAGGGAAGATTTCATTCTGTACTACTTGTTCTGCATAAATATGCTTTTCATTTTCTTTTTGTGGATTCTTTGAGAAAGTACCTATATATCTCAAAGCTTTTCTTGTTGAAGCTTTTTGTTTATATTCTTCTTTTTCTTCAATAGTTAATTGGTCCCACAATGATTCTAAAAGAGAAATATTTGATTTAGTATCATCAATAAATTTATCTGAAAATTCTTCTTTTAAATCATCAGAAAAGAGTTCAAACCCACTATTTTCTTCTACAAAGAATGAATCATTTACAATTAGTTTTAAATATTTTTCTGCTTTTTCACAGTTTAATCCTATTAGTTGCATAATTTCTTCATTTTTATACCCTAAAGCTTTGAATACAACACCTACATGTATTTGTTCTTTGATATAAGGTAAAGTAAAAGTTAAAACTCTTTCATCTACAGATAGATTTACTTGTATTAAAACAGAATGTCCAGTTTCTTCAGACATGCTTCTGGTCTCACATATATATTTATATTTAGTTCCAGGTTTTTGTGCATGAACTAATGGAATATTATAAACATTTCTTAATTGGGAAATTAATACACGCTCTTTACCTTTAATAATAAAATACCCACCTTCATCATTTTCACATTCTTTATTTTCAACTCTTTCATTTTTAGTACAATTATTTAGATAACATAGATTACTTCTGATCATCAAAGGAATTCTACCAAGTAATATTCTATTATGTTTAGTAATTTCTATATCATCTTCTGTTTCCAACGTTTCCACTATATTAACATATAATGGGGAATCATATGTAAGATCTCGTAATCTTGCTTCGTAAGGGAATAATTCCCTTATCTCTCTTGTTTCTTCTATTACTGTTGGTTTAGGTATATATAAATCATCTATAGATACGGTATAAGTTTTGAAATTTTTTGGATCATCCGAAACAATTTTAATATCTGGTTCTTCTGAAATAACTTTACTAATACCATTTTGAATAAATTCATTAAATGATTCTATTTGATGAGTTACAAAACCTTTTTTATTAAAATAATCTCCAAGAATTTCCCATGTTTGTTGTTCAGATATCATCTTTGTATTATATAATACAACTTATTATTTAAATTCAAATTTGATTTTAAAAGTTAACTTTTTTTTATTAAAAAAATGATTAATATATACACAGATGGTTCTTGTTTAGGAAATCCAGGTAAAGGAGGATGGGCATTCGCCATGCTAAAAAATAATAAAATAAGTAAAATTGGCTCAGGTTCTAATTTAAACACAACCAATAACAGAATGGAATTATTTGCTATAATTAAAGCTATAGAAAATACAAAATCAGATACTATAAATATATATAGTGATAGTAAATGGGCTATAAATTGTGCTAAGGGAGTTTGGAAAAGAAAAGCCAATTTAGATTTATGGGATAATTATACTAAAGTTTTAAGATCGAGAAACATCACTTTTTTTTGGGTAAAAGGACATAGTGACAATATTTACAATGATTTAGTAGATAAACTTGCTTTCAAAGAAGCTAAAAATATTATTTAGTTAGATAAAAATTAAGTATTAAAAAAATAAAAATCTTTTACATTAATAAAATGAATTATCATGAAAATTATTCAAATGTAGGCAGTGCCTGTAATTACGCATCTCTAGCTAGTTATAATAATGCCGATGGTCTAAATTTACCACAACCTAAAAACAGCGATCAAGGAACTTACATTACTCCTTCATTCGGTGGTGGTAGTGGTGGTGGTGGATATAACTCTCTCACTCACGGAAATGCTAGTTGCAGTGGATTTCCCACTATTTCACATGCATATGGAAACCCAAACAAACCCACACAATATCTTCGTTACCCTTGTGGAGGAACAAAGTAAAAATTAAATTAATAAAAATATATTTTTATAACAATGATGTTATAAAAACTAATAAAATTTATACCCAAATCTTTGTTTTTTTTGATTTTTGGATAATATAATTAAAAAAGGTATTATCAAACAAAATGATATTATTACAAGTATTGATTTATTCATTTATTATTCAAATTATTAAAATTTAGAAAAAGTATCAAAATTACGAGTTATAGCATCAATCATTACTATATTGTCAAAACAAATTTCATCTACTCTTAATGATAAATTTTCTAATTTTGATTTTATAAAAATAATATTCTTCATTACTTCTTGTTTAACGATACTTAACTGTTTCATCTCATCTTCTAATTTACCAATTATATGTGCACGCTCTATATCAATATGTAAACTTTTATTTTCACTATACTTTAAGTTTGATTCATCTATTTTTTCTAATATACAATTTTCATGTGTTTCTATTGTTTTAAACATTATTTCAAGTTGTGAAATATAATAATTATATTTATTTTGTTTATTTTTTATATTTACAAAATTTTCTGATAATATACTTTTATAATCTAACATTTTTTCCAGTACTTTAATGTGTTTTAATTGATTTTTAACTAATATTTTATATACTCCTTCTCTAACAGTTTTTATATCTTGAGAAACTGAATTAATATTTTTTATTAAAGTTTCCATATCTATAGTTACCATTAATTTCATATCAGAACCCCCGTTTAAATCTTTTGCGATAAAAGCTTCAAATGTGTTATCTCTTCTTATACAACACATATAATTCTTGTATAATATACATATTTTATACTTAAGATTTTGTACACAAAATTTTAATCTTTTTAATTGTCTAAATATCTCTCTTAACCTATTTTTATCTTGTATATTTACATCTTTTAATGAAAGAGATATATTATAATTTTCATTTAATTTTTCAGTTAGATCAACACCATCCTTTTCATCTAATGATAATTCTAATTCCACATCATCATAAGCCTCTTGTATTTTTTCTTTATCTATTTCACCAGCATATTCAACTGGTATATCTCCATTTTCAGGAACATCTATTGTTTTAATATCATAAAATTCACCTTCGTCTATAAATTTTAAATCGTATTTACTTGGAATATATACTAAAAAATTGTCAGTATTAGACATACTAAACACTTCAATATACACACAATATTTTTCAATCAAAAAATATTTTTTAGGTATAAAACCGTTATTTTTTAATATTTTAGATAATTTCGTTAAAGATAATGTCATTTATTTATTAACAAAATGTTATTGGCTTAAAACAATATTAAAGATATTTTAAAAATGTCAATACAGTACAATAAAAATAACATAAATCCAGGTGATGATATTAAATCATTACCAGTTGATAAAACACCCCCTAACAACAAAGAAGTACAAATAGTGGATACTATCTTCAAACAAAATAGAAGTACATTAGATATCATATTTGAAGATTCTAAAGATGTTTTAATTATAATAATTTTAATTACAATTTTATCCATGCCACAATTAACCGAAATAATTCAAAAAACTATACCTATTACTAAAAATTCAGAATACTTTTTATATTTTTCAAAAGGTATTATTGGTGGTATTTTATACTGGTTAATTAAATATTTTTATCTTTCTAGAAAATAACTACCTAAATTTAAAATAATATAAAGATACACTTAGTATTATACTTATAAAAATACTAAAATATAATAGTTTTTTAACAGAAATTTTTTCCAATACATTTCCATCTTCTTTTTGATATTGATATTTAATAAAAACAGGTCTTATAACAAATAGTATTATAAACACAACTAAAAATATACATGTTGAATAAAATAAAGGAGATTTGAAATTAATTTTAGTTAAAAAACTAAATTTCAAACTGTTGTTATTATGAAATCGTGATATTTTATCTTCTAAATTTTTAAGTGTAACATTGAAACTATCTTCTTCAATCATCTTTATTAAAGATTTTCTATTTTTTTTGTAAATAAAAAAATAGAAAATTAATTATTTTTGAATTTTAGGATTCCAATAAGTTGTTCTTCCATCAGCTGTTTTTGTACGTTTAGAATGTTTTTTACCATAAATTTTTAAATTTTTTTCGTGATAGCCGTCATTACCATTTTCATCAGTATAATCTTTCAATGATAAACCTTTATTATTATAAGCTATTCTAGGTATAATATATAATGCTTGAAATAACAAATTAACTTCATTTTCTGTTAAATCACCAACTTTACGTAAAGGTGATATACATGATTCGTATAATGATTCAGCTTTTATATAATTTCCACAACCAGATATAATACTTTGTTCCATTAAAAATGTACATATATTTTTAGTTTTATGTTTTATCACTAACAATTTAAAATTTGGTAGTGTAAATTCATTAGATAATATATCAATACCTAAATTATTTAATTTTTCATTTAGTACATGAATGTTATTTGTAAATTTTATAGTAGCAAAAGATCTAGTGTCCCTAAACCAAATTGTACTACCATCTTTTAATTCGACAAACCATTTGCAATATTCATCATATTTTTTCTGCCAATTTCCTGTCATCATAAGAGAATGTAATATGTAAAAATTATTGTCATCATTTTTAAGTATAAAATATATAAATTTTCCTTTACAAGAAACTTTATCAACAAAAAGTGGCAAATTTAAATCAAACTTTTCATAACCTATTGGATATTCTTCTGTGTACTTACCACCACAAAATACCCAACTAATTATTTCTTTTCCCTGAAAGAATTTATTTAAATAATTAACTGTTAATTTTACTTCAGCACTTTCTGGCATCTTATTTATTAATATAAATAAGATTATAATATTTAAATTTTTTTATTCTTCATCGGAAGAATCTTCTTCTAATATATCTTCTTCTAATATATCTTCATCACTTAAATCGTCCAACTCTTCTTCAGAATCATGATCTATATTAAGTTGAAGTTCTCCAAGAATTTCTTCAATGTCTCCAGCTTTTAAATTAGTCGTAATTATTGCTTTTTCTAATGATATTTTAACATCATTAGCTGATTGTATATTAATTACTTTATTAGGTGTAATACTTTTTTTAATATTCTTTTTGGATGTTTCTTCTTCTTCTTCTTCAGAAACTTCTTCTTCTTCAGAAACTTTATCTTCTTCAGAAACTTTATCTTCTTCAGAAACTTTATCTTCTTCAGAAACTTTATCTTCTTCAGCACTAAGTTTTTCTGAATCTACTTCTTTTATTGTTAGTTTTTTGTATTCGGTATTTTTAAATTTATTAATTTTATCCATTATTTTACCAACACATGAATTTTCATGTGCTTTTTCTTCATATACAAAACCATGTTGTTTACAAATATCAATATCTTCACTTGTTAAATTATTAATACAATCATTATAATATTTACCAATTACAATTTTATCTTCAATAGATTTAAATACCATTTTAGTTTTTATGTCCCATAGTTTACCAATAGATTTATTTATACGAAGAATTAGATCCACCGCTTTTTCCGATGTTACACTTTTCTTTTTTATTGAAGATGAAATACTTTTCTTATTAGCAGAAGGTAAAACTTTCTTTACTTTAGTTTCTGTTCCTTCATATTTTTTATGTCTTGAACAAAATGTCGCTCCATTTTTAGGTATACTTCCACAAGTGGTTCCTGATTTATCTCCCCGAGCCCAAACATAAGGACATCCTACACATTCTTTATAATCAACTTTTTTATTTGTCTCAATAACACTACTTTTCTTGATTTCAATTTTTTTCACAACTGTTTTCTTTGGTGTACTTTCTTTTGAATTTGATGGACTACTTGCTGAACTACTTGTTGGTGTTCTTTCTTTTGAATCTACAATAGAATGTTCTAATAACGTATCTTCTTGATTTATTGATTCCCATGTTATTTTTAGTTCTTCAATAGGTATTTTATATTTTTCAGAAACATTTTTAATAAACTTTTCGAGATGATTATTTAATAAAATTTCAATCTTTGAAATAAGTAGTGCCATTTTTACAATACAAATAATAAATTATTTTAAAAAATCAAATTATTTTTTAAAAGTATCAATTTATTATTCATATTAAATTTGTTAAGTAATTCAATTAATACTTCTTTCTCCAAAAATTTTTTCCCAAGGTAGTGGGTTTCCCACATCACTTTTTCTTTGTGTTTTTTACATTGTTTTTTTCAAACTCTCCAATTTCTTTGTTGATTTTTCCATATCTAAGTTTCCAGCATTTAGGTAGGAGTGAATTAGACATTTTTATTATTACAAAAAATCATATTTATTACATTATATCAACAGGAAAACAATCATTGTTAACATAACGACATTCCAGACTATTTACAATAATTTATAATAAAAATTAAAAAAGTTTAATAAATATTTAAATAATTTCTTTTTAATTTTATTTTATGATTTAGAGGAAAAAAATATAATTAAAAAAAATGGATAAGTTAACAGAAAACTTTTTAAAAAATAGAGATCAAGATTCTTGTCTTAATTTAGTTAGATATTTAAGATGTAATAATCTTTTTGAATTAGGTAAATATTTATCTCCATTATTTATCAAAATGTTTCCACATAGTATAGAAATTAATGATGAATTAGGTATTATTCACTATTATTTAAAAGAATATAATAATTCATACATTATCTTTAAAAATATTTTAAAAATAAGTGGAATAGATGAAAATCGTTCAAAAAAAATTATTTTTAATCAACATTTTAATATTAACCACATAAAAGAAAAATATATATTTTACAATCAAACAATAATTAAACAAATACTTTCATCAAATAAAATTAAACTTAGTAAAAGAATAACATTTACTATTACATCTTGTAAAAGATTTGATTTATTTACAAAAACTATCAACTCTTTTATTAATTGCTGTAAAGATATAAATATGATAGATGAATGGTTTTGTGTAGATGATAATAGTTCAGATGAAGACAGGGATAAAATGAAAGAACATTATCCATTTTTTACTTTTTATTTTAAAACATTAGAAGAAAAAGGACATCCAAAAAGTATGAATATAATAAGAGAGCATGTTAAAACTCCTTATATTTTTCACATGGAAGATGATTGGATGTTTTTTGAAAAGAAAAAATATATCAGTGAGTGTTTAGAAATTTTAGATAATGATAGTGATATTAAACAATGTTTAATTAATAAAAATTATTCCGAAACTTCGGATGACCAAGATATTACAGGAGGCATATTTAAAACAACACAAACAGGTTTAAGATATTATATACATGAACATACAAAAAATGCAGATGAAGAAGCTGAGTTTTATAAAAAAAATGGTTATGGTAAAAATTGTTCTTATTGGCCTCATTTTTCTTTTAGACCTTCTTTATTAAAAACTCATATTTTTCAAGAATTAGGAGCTTTTAACGAAAATACAAATCATTTTGAAATGGATTACAGCTATAAATATGTAGCTAAAAATTATAAATCAGCTTTTTTAGAATCTATTTTTAGTATACATATAGGAAGATTAACTAGTGAAAGAAATGATTCTACTAAATCGAATGCTTATATTCTTAATAACGAACCACAATTCATTAATAAGACTGAAAAACTTTATAAAACACTTTATAAAACACTAGTAATAAACTTGGATAGAAGACCTGATAGATATCAACATTTTATAAATAACAAAAATATATCTGATTTTAAATACGAAAGATTCTCAGCCATTGATGGTGAAAAACTTCAACCTAATTGTCAATTACAACATATTTTTGAAAACAATGACTTTAACATGAGAAAAGGAATGGTTGGTTGTGCAATGTCTCATATTAAAATTTGCATACAGCTATTAAATGATGACGAAGTAGATACTTACTGTGTACTTGAAGATGATTTAGATTTTGTAGATGATTTTAAAAATAAATTAAACTTATGTATAAGTAAAATAGAAAAAGAAAACTGGGATATTTTGTATTTAGGTCATCATTTATGGAAAGAATGTGTGGATGACAATGTCTATAGTAATTCTTTAGAACCTACTATCAAACAATATAATAGAATGGAATCGATGAAAATATCTATGGGAGGAACTGGGGGTTATTTAATTAATAAAAAAGGTGCTGAAAAATTATTAGAATTTATTAATATAAATGGTATGACAAATGGTATTGATACTGTTCAGCAAAAATCAGCTGATGACTTGAATATTTTTTATTGTTATCCACATTTGATTTATAGTGAATGTTATACCGGTGAAGACAATGTTGATACTGATATTCAAAAAGATTTTAGTTCTCTTAGTTTAGATTTTAATGAGTTTTTAACTAAAGAATTAAATTTTTATCAAAATAATATTTCTCATATTTCATATGAATATTTACACGAATTTCTAAAAAATTGGGAAGATAATCTACCTGAATGTATATTCTGTGTAATTAAAGATCTTAATATTAATAAAATATTAGATAGTATAAAATATCCTTATTATATTTTAAATTCTAGAATTCTATTTATAACAAAAAATAATAATGGTAGGTTATTTCATAGATTTAAAATTAATGATAAATGGAATATCGATGAAGCATTACAATAATTTTATACTTAAATTCAAGTATAAAATTATATTTTATTTTTTATTTTTTTAGTTTACCATGTTTACCACATTGATCATCTTGTGTCATTAAATTATTCTGTTCAAACCAAATTTGTAATATTTTACATTTTCTTTGTTTAGTTAATTTCATCCAAAATGCTATCCTTAACATATTTTCTTTCTCTAATTCCACAAATTCTACACCTATGTCAAGTAATTTATAATCTTTGTCAATCTTTGTTTGTATAAGATTATGTATTCTTTTAGGAGATAATTCTTTAATTTTTATTAAAAATTTCCTTTCATTTACATTCAAAATATCATCATTAGGTATAGGTAAATTTAGATGAGTAATAATTAAAAGATTTAAATCTTTTAATAACCAATTTTCACATCTTTTACCAGTTTTTATTTTATTACCTTCTTCTGGTATTTCATGTCTGACGTCACGTATACAGAAATCATCATGTATTTTATTATATTGTCCATATACTTGATAAGGATTTTGTTCCAAATTTCTTTTAATAGATATTAAATATTCATCTAGTTTTTCAGAAAAATCATTACAATCAACAAATTTACCATCCCTTAAACATCTAATAGTATCTAAATCAGAATATAAAAACCAACTTACAACCACTCCATCTATCTCTGCGTAGTTCCCATCAAAGAATTTTAAAATTAAAACTCTAATATCTATATTTTTATCAATATCGTTATATTGAGCAATTAAAGATGATTCTAGTATAAATTCTAATAATTCTTTAGGTAATATATTTAATAAAGATGATATTTCTTCAGAACTAGTTGTTTTACATATTTTTTTAATAATGTCTGGTAATATATCATAGTACATAGGTTCAAATATTTCATCAAATGTTTTATTTTCAATTATTATAGGATATTTAGTATAGATTTCAGATAAATAATTACCTTTTACAGATAAACTATCAATTAAAAAATATTTATTACAATCTTCTCTAAGATATGAAATAAAACCATATTTATTTTTAAATATAATATTTTCATTGGTAATTTTTTGCAATGATGATAAAATCTCGAATTTAGTATACTTATCTACAAACATAAATTCAATTTCTTCATAAAATAAACTAAATTTAGTCATAAAAATTTTTTCCAGTTCATCAATAACAACTTTTATAATCTCGCTATAATACAACTGATATGTAGACAAATCTAATTTTTCGTCTACAGAATCAATTAACTCTTTTGGAACACCAATACATTCATAATCACACGATCTATAATCACATTCCCTCTTACCATCTTCCCCTTCAATATGATTACGTTTATATGTCAATGAACAATCCCACGCTGCTTCTTTTATTAATCTTATAACTGATTTTATACTCATATCTTTTTTTTCAGATATTTCATACATTTGTAAATCAATACTTTCACCTTTGTCTGGTATAGAAACACGTTGATAGATCTGAATTTCTACATCAACACCAGCTTCTAATAATTGATTATGAGAACCAACCCTTATACCTCTAGCAATAGCCTGCGAAGTTTCACTATAATTAAACCACGGAGTATGTATATCTTCGATTTGGACATTTCTTAAAGAAAAACCTTCTGATATTTTTCTAGAACCCATTATAACTCCTATAATTTCACCATGCATATTATCTTGTCTATTATACCTATCTACTAAAGACTTTAATTGTTTTGTTGTAGCCGTCATATTAGTTAATGAAGCATATCTTGGTTTTTTTAAATTTTCTTCTTCATTTCCCGTAGCTTTACTAAACCCAAATAACTCTAGAAGTTTTCCAAATAAAATTAGTCCAGACCCTTGAACATACTCATTGTATATAAAAACTAATTTACCTTCTTGTTGAGCCCGTAGGATTGTTCTGATTGATTGTGCATATTTACTACTAAATTTATATAAATTTTTTAACATTTCTTCATTAGTATCTGCTTTAATTTGAGTAATTAAATCATCACTTAATTTATATTTTTTAGCACCTATTAATTTTGTTTTTACTAGTTTATTTTGTGATCCACTTTCTATTATATACTTTTTAAAGCCTTCTTCGCCAAAAGAACCATCTGGGAATACAAATAAAGAAGCTTGTCTAGACTTTGTATATATACCTTTTCTATCTTCCTTATCTAATAATAATGCTTTCAAATAATTATTACTTTGAAAACCACCCATTATATCAGGAAAAACATTAAAATGTTCTAATGTACCCATAGTTTTGCCTTCATAAACACGTTTTACATCTGAAAACATAGCTCTCAAATACGAAACTCTGCCTTTGAAAACACTATAAAGGCTGTTCTTCATGTTATCTTTTACTTCATAAATTTCTTCGTTTTTATCAAAATAATCATCTACAAAATCGTCTTGTATTGGTAATTGTTGGTTTTCTGGTAAAATTAAATTCATAACTGAAGCTATTTCTTCCACACCATCTTTCATTGGAGTACCTGATAATAAAAGTATTTTACAATTTTTAACAATATGGAGAAATCTCCAAAATTGCTTGTATAATTTTATTTTATCATTATCTTTTTTTTGAATCCTTATATTGTGAATTTCGTCAATAATTATAATATGATTACTATATTTTTTTATTAAATCATCATCAGATGATCTAGTAATTTCTTTAGCAAATATTTCAAAAGTACCCCAATTATAAAAATCATTTACCATTTTCTTTTTCCTATGTACTTTTTCTAATTCAGTTAAATTATGAAAATTTTCTGGTATATATCTTCCATCAGTACATTTAAATATCAGTTCATCAATAAAATTATTAATTAAAGCTGAACCTTTGGCTAAATATAAAGCCCCTTTAAAATTATTTTCTTCTTTCCTTATTTGTTCAATCACAGAAACAGCGGAACACGTTTTACCAGTACCCATATCATGGACTAACAACATTTGATCATATAATGTATACGAAGACAAAAATCGTGCTAATAATTTTTGATGTTTAAATAATTGTCCTGTTTTTTCAGGAAATTTTTCTATTTTTTCTAACTTAAATTCATTGAATTCTTTTTTAAGAAATATAGATTCGTAAAAATTTTCATATGGATTTAAAACATCATTAACATAATTATTAATATTAGGATATTTAGGTAAAAAATCTACAATGTCATTTATCATTTTCTTTTTATTTTTAGCAATATAATTTTTATACTCATTATAGAAAAATAATTCTTTTCTTAAAAAGATTAATAGTATAAATTTATTTTCTTCGCATTGAAAGATAATTGTTATTTTTATATTAAGTAAATCATGGGTAAAATTAATGTCAAATTCTAGCCACACAATTTAATGTATTGGTTATTATCAATATATTACAAAAAGTATTTTTACTGTGGTTGGTAAAAGAGACTATCGGTAATATTTCTTTAAACTTTTCAAATTGAATTTCTTTTCATCACCGACCTCCTACTAGAACTTCTATGATACCCAGTATCATATTTACTTTCACTTGAATCATCGCTTTCTTCCGATGATTCATCTTTCTCACTGCTATCTGATAAATAAGCATATTTAAAAGGATTTGGACTACGTTTTTTATGATAATCTTTTGGAATATATGGTTCTAAATCAGGATATTTGTTATATATATTACTTGGTTCAATAAGATATGTATACATTTTATCTATTAAAATATCAGTTGGTTTAAATTCTCGTTGAACTACATTATTTGGAAGTAACCTACCTATGACTTCATAATGATTTCTTCCTACCCATAAAATTATTATTGATTTGCGTTTTTTAAGATTTTGTGTTGTAGATGCATTATTATAAGGTAACCTAGTTTCACCATCTATAAAATAGATATCTCGATTAAATTTATCGGAAATAATTGATAAAGTAAATGAATCTACATCTTCATTTACATCTTTCATATTACTAATATATTCTTCGTATGCTTGTTTTTTAGATATTTTTAAAATAAACAAAAACATACTTATAAGTACTTTAATTAAATAGTCACTTTTTTCTTCTTCTAAATTTCTAAACTCTGGGCGCTTCAAAAGAAAATCTACGGCATTTTTAACAATCATTTCATTACACTCTTCAATATTTTCATTTTCACTTTCTTCATAAGATTTTGGTAAAATATTTCTTTCTAAATTATCTAATGTTACTAACTCTATTATAAGCCGATTATCTTCTTGACTAAATTTTTCTAAAATTTGTTTTAATAAATCTTTAGTTTGTTTATGTTTTATTTTATTTTTACTAAAATATAAATATACATCATTAAAATTCATACTTACTTTTTCCTGGTAACTTATTTTAGATAAAACACCATCACTTATTTTCTCCCACGAATTTTCATCAAACTTGGATGCTATTTTTTTTCTAAGTTTAGACACGAAATTTGTTTTATTTCTCGTATCCATTGTTTGATATTCTTTAGAAATAGCTTGTAAAAGAGAATGAAAGAAACACGAACCTTCAGCTATAGTACCTGTTCTGCAAAGAACATCTTCGTCTCCTTCAAGAGGTGAATTGAAAACAACAGTCTTATTAACAGGTAACATTTTTAATTTATTATGTTTGTTTAACATTTTTTATACAAAAATTCTTCTTTTAAATACAGTATTTTTTGTATTTAAAAGTTTTTAAATATATTCTTTTAAAAAATGACATTAAACTTACCTTATGATTATAAAAATAAATGGAATATATGGAAAAATTCTATATTAGAACATATTGATTTTTCGGATTGCAATAATTCTACAAAAGGATATTGTACTATCAATAAAACAACAAAAGAATGTATAGATTCTTGTCAAAAAGATTGTTCTTTTGGATATAACATAACTTTATCTAATGGAGAAAAGATATGTGCAAATATTAAAAATTCTAAAAATACAAATCCAATATACCGTCTTATACCTAAAGAAACATTCCCTTATTTAAAAAATGTTAAAATAGACACTTTTATCAAAAAAGATAAATATCCTTTTCCACCTTTAGAAGGGAAACTAGTATTTTACAATGATTTATTAACCATTCAAAATGTAAAAACTAGAATGATATTAGACATAAAAAATCCTATTGAATATACAAACAAAAATATACCAGTAACAATGGCAAATCATAAAACAAACCCTGTAATAATATTACCACTGTATGATATACCTTTTTTATCACAATTTACAAATGTAGTTTTTGGAGATAAAATTTCATTTAATATACCAAAAACTATTCTGTTTTCTATGATAAAATCTAATTCTTTATTACATTGGAAAACTAAAAGTTATACTGGTCAAAAACAAGAACAAGAAATTATATTAGAATCTTTGGATAACAAAAAAAGAAATATTATATATGGTGATGAATTTTTAATAAAAATTTTGGATAGTTACATTATATATAACGAAAATAATAATTTATTAGAATCTACTAATTATACCAGAGAAAATGTAATTAATAATAATGGTGTATTTAAATTTATAACAGAACAAGAAGTTTATTATTGTGATAATAACCAATGTAAAACTATTAAAAAAGAAAAATTATCAAATGATGGAAAATATAATAAAAAAAATACATATAAAAGTAAAAATTGCTGGGGATTATGTAATGATAAAAATTTAAAATCATTAGGAATTAATAATAATAATAATAATAACAACAATAACAATTATACAATAATATATATGATTATAGGAATGGTTTTAGCAATAATACTAACAATAGTATTGCTAAAATTAAAATATGTCTAAATTTCTTTCTTTTTCTTCATTTATATTTTTAACATGTATTTTCAAAAAATTTAGTAAAACTTGTTTAAGTTTATTTGGTATATTAGATAAATTCCATGTAATATCAATTGAATTAGTTGAATTAATCTTTTTTGTACCTTCAAATGGTATATTCATTGATGGTAAATTATTTTGTATACTATCATATTTAATCAATACATAAAATAATTCTTTACTATTACTATCAACAGTTTTAATTGTTTCTAGAAAAAATTTTTTTTGTTTAATTGTTAAATCTTTATCATTAATATTTTTTGATAAACGATCATATAGTGGAAAAGACATTTTTATTTAACATTTTTAATCCTTAATTAACATTTTATTACTTATGTTGACTATTTTCTATTTTGACTTGAATTATCACCATAAGCATTATTAAACTGTAAGTAACATACTTTACTATCAGGTCCACATAAAGGTTTACCAGTAGTATAATCTGGTATACCTGTTTTTTTATTTTCTTTAATGTGTGTTGTTTTATTAAAATTTTCATTCTTTTGAACATTGTTAGCAACTTCAACAATGAATCTGCTTATTTCTTTAGGGTCATGGGGACCTTTATAACGCATAAATGGTTTTCCATTAACATACATTATAACATATGGAACTTCTGTAATAGGAGCTATTGTTTCTCTCGAAATTATTACACATTGTTTATTATGACTAACATTTATCATGCCAAATTGACAACCTGTAACAACACCAGGTAATTGTTTAAAAATAGGTATAAGATTTTGACAATGTTCACACTGTGTCGAATAAAATAATATCAACGAAAAACCTTTGATTGAATTACATAGTATTGAACCTTTATGCCCTCTTTGAATATTAAAATCATCTGTGGTTAGAAATAATAATCCGCTCATTTATACAAAAATATATATATATTTAAACCTAAATTTTTTTTATAAACAATTTTTTTGTTTATAACAAAAAAATTGTTTATAACAAAAAAATTGTTTATAACAAAAAAATTGTTTATAACAAAAAAATTGTTTATAACAAATAATGTCCAACACAGTAAATATTTCAAATCCTCATTCACAGTACGGATCCTTAAGTAATAATTTTAATGGAAAAGAATTAAGGTTGGGTAAACCAATTTTTGATTGGAAAAATGTTACTAAATCTATATACGGTAGAATGTTAGGTAGATACGATAGCCTAATAAATAAAGCTAAAGATTCAGATGTCATTAATCTTTATGAAAGATATAAAAACGACGAAGATAAAAATATCATTGTCGAATCTGTTAGAGCATCTATTGAAGCCAAATTCAAAGAAGATACAGAATTAACCGAATTATTAATAAGCACTGGAAATTCACCTATTTTTTACAAATCTAATAATACCTTTTTAGGTTTGGGTTTAGATAATCAAGGTATGAATAACTATGGTGTAAATCTAGAACAAATACGTCTATATTTAATTAACAAACAAAAAGAAGAAAAGATTAGAGTAAAAGATGAAAATAAACAAGAAGCCATTTTTGATACATATTTAGCATATAAAACTTTAGAAACAATTATTCTCAGTGGAAATAATATTTCGCAATACATGAATAAGTCTGCAAAAGAAATTGTCAATATGATAGGTAGAGAAAATATCGAAAGTGTAAATCCATCTAAAAGGGTTATTTTACAACTAGCCAATAAAGGTGGTTTAGAAGAATGCGTAAAACTATCTAAAAACCAAAATAATTTAGTACTTGAAATAACTAAAAAAAATCTACAACAACTCAGACATCAAAAAAGGAAGGAAAGAAACGAAATTGTATTTGATATGTACGCTGACTATTTAATAGAAAAATTTTATGAAAACATAGATCAAGCAGATTATCAAAAAGCAAAAGAACAAGAATTCGGTGGGTTAAATTGGAAACAAAAAAATGATCTTGAAGAAAATTTATATTCTCAATACATAGATGGTCTGTTATCAGCAAGACTAAGTGACAGTATTGACAAACGATTATCTTCGTTAATAATACCAACACAAGATCAAGTAGATGAAGCTCTAAAAATAGAAATAACATACAGTGACATGTACGAACAAGAAAAAGATGAAATGTTCAAAACTACATCAGGAGAACCAGTCTATATCTATCCAAGTTTGAATGAAAATGTCCCAGAAAAATATAGAAAATTTGTATCTTTATCTCCTTTAAGTTTTACAAAAATGTTCAATGTAAATAATTATATTTTCCCAACAATTTCTATGTACATTATTTTTAGATTAATAGATAATGTACTAAATGAAAAAAATTCAGGATTTTACATGGGAAACACAGAAAATATATACACCTATTTTCTTAAAACAAAACATTTCCCAAAAAAATTAGACGATTTTATACCTTACGAACAAGCAAATAAATTATACATAGATATATCAACTCAAAGTTATAAGTATTATACTCAAAAATACGCAAGAGAAGCTATCGACCTTAAATTACTAGATAGATCTATACAAGATGTACTTTTAATTACTGGTAATAAAGAATTAGTTTATAACGACGAAAATATTTATCTAGGATTATCTGAAAATATAAGAGGTGAAAACTATGTTGGAAAATATTTAATGTTCATAAGGGATATTCTTTTTAAACAAAGAAAAGGAGAAACATTAAAAACTTTAACAACACAAGATATTTCTAATATTATTTCAAGTAATGATGTATTTATGAATGCTTGGTTCAAAATGAGAATAAAAGATATGTGTAAGAATATAATTTTAATCAAAAATTTTATGTACAAACAATTTACACAAGTTTCAACATTAACACCAGAATTTATTAATAATTGTTTAGATTCAATATATTTTCCTTGTTCACATATATATATTCAAAGCAAAGAAATATCAATACCTGTTGATAGTTACTTTAAAGCCATTGTTATGAATGATTGTAGAGGTTTTAAAGAAGCAGATGACAAAGTAATATCTGTTTTATGGAATAAATTTGTAGTTATGATATATTATCTTATTAATACACAAAAAGATTTAACAAGTTTATCTATCAAATCAATTATAGCGGCTGTAACAGATAATCTATCACAAAAACAAGAATGTGTTTTTATTGTTGAAGATCAACTAGATAATTGTATTTTATCAGCTATCATTAATTTATTAAAAAATATACATAAATTCTTTCAAAATAACACTGATTTACAACCAGAACAAAAAATACTAAAACCAAATGATGTAAATTTAGCTGCTTCTATTATACTCAACAAAGATCTAGTTGAAAAATCAACTAAAACAAAAACAAAAGAAAAAGAAGACAAAAGCATACAACCACCATCTAAACCATTAGACTCTGTCTATGCAGAAATGTTAGCAGACCATGAATTAGAACAACTAAAAAGTGAAAAACCTAAACAACTCTCTGGTTTCAAAAAACCAACTAAATTTAACAAAAAACCAATTAAATTTACCAAAAAAATAAAACAAACACAAGATTTACCTTTAATAGAAAAAGATGAACTTTCTAAAGAATTAGACATTGAGTTTGCTAAAATATTAAAAGAAGACGAAGAAATTATTGAAATAGACGAAGATGAAATTATTGAAGATACCGATGGAATAGAAGTATCAGATAAAATATATGATGACGAAGACGAAGACGAAGGAGAAAACTCTGGATATGATGATGAAAGTGAAGATAATGAAAGTGAATATGATGAAAGTGAAGATGATGAAGGAGATGGATATTCACCAAAATATACTGATTTTATTAAAGTAAAAATACATGAATATTTTAAAAATATAGAAGATGTAGATGAGATTGTAACACGTATTTTAGAAATGTTAGAAATTATTAAAAATAATTCTTTGCCTAAAAAGATTAAATTAAATCGTATAAATTTCTTTGCTTCGATATAAAGCTACAACAAGATAGTTATTATTTTTATATATAAAAATAATAACCAAATTATTCATTAATATGAGCACTATTAAAAGCACTAAGAGAACCTGTATTAATATTATCTTCAGATGGATTTCTTACTCTATCTGAAACTTTTTTCAAATCAATAATTATTTGATCAAGAGCATTAAATGCTGCTAAAACAGATTTCTCAATATCGGTTTTAGCAACTACAACAGGAATATTGTCAATACCAAGACCACGAATATTATTCCATTTGTCAATTGTAACTACAATTTCATCTAATTCTTTCTTTTCTTCATCAATAATATCAAGAATTTCAACAAATTTATCATAACTAAATTCTACAACAGAAGTAACTTCATCTGTCTTAATAACTAAAATACGTCTTCTTAATTCATCAAGTGTGTAATAAACACAAGAAACTTTTTCATCACAACTAGATAACTCTTCTTGTAATTGAAAAATTTGTGTATTAATAGAATCAATACCTGTTTTGCTATCAACACCACGAGATTCTGCTTCTTCCATTCCTACAATTATAGTTTTTAGATACACAATATCTTCTTTTGTATTATCTTTAAGAAATTGTAGTTTTTCAAGTCTGTCTTCCATTTTTATATTACGAATAATAATACTTTAAATAATATTATTATTATTTTGTAGCTAAACAACTAAGTTCTTTACTAAATTCACAATTATCACTTTCCATATCTTGAATTGAATGGTAATGATCTGTATATTTAGAAAAAGATACATCATCACCATTTTTCATATTATCCCACGCTATTTTATGAGACACAGTTTTTAATTCAGCATCCAACAAAGCTTTTGTTAACTTTGTAGCTTTTACATCTTTCTTTATCTCACCTTCACTATTCTTATACTGAAATATCTGTCTCGATGGATCAGTGCAAATATACTTTAATTCACCCTGCTCATCCTTCAAAATAGTATCATATGCAAAACGAGCAATTCCTTTCTGACCCTGTACCAAATAATTATCATTAAAACTATTCTCAATAGCTGATAGTATACTCTCCTTAGACAAATCTAATGGTGTTGTAATAATTATTTTATTCTGAGTATTATTTGTTTGATTACGGGGTTGCTTTGCTATCTCCTCAACAGTTGACGTAGAACGATCCATATGTCTCTCTAACATATCGTTTTTAGTCTTCAAAACTAAAATCTCCCTTCTTAATTCATCAATTATTATATCTTTTTCTTTGATTGTTTTATCATATTTTTTAGATATATTGCTATATTTTTCTTGAAAAATATCATTACCTTGTTTTGAAGAACATATACCCAAGTGAGAATTTAAACCTTGTTTTGAAGTAAAATTTTTATTACAATATTTACAAGAATATGTTAAACTATTTTCAACACCTATGTTAAATTTTTCTTTTTGTATTAAAATACAAGATTTAGTTGTTTTTTGGTGTCGAGTTAAATTTGATTTAGAATTAAAATTTTTATTACAATATTCACACATCAGAGACATTTTTTATAATAGAATATTTATTTTTAGATTAAAATCAGTTTTATTTTTTGATTAATCAAAAAAATCTTTGCGATAATTGATTATTCTTCTTTTTTTATTAGTATCACTTTTTTGATATTAAAGATAAATATATCGGTAAATATTTATCTTTTTGGAATTTATTTTCTGCACACATTTTGGATGTGTGTTGAGATAAAAAAGTAATTATAATTACTTTAAAAATTTAAAACATTCTTTAATTGTTTCTATAAAAAAATCTATATTTTTATTTTTTGGTAAAACAAATCTTTCTCTATTTGCTTGTTCTCTATATTCACTAATTTTTTTAAAAACTAATGGTTCTAAAATATTCATAACTTCTTCATCTTTACATTCTATGTAAAAAACAACTTCGTGTTCATCAGTTTTATTGTATGTAGAAAGTCTATTTGTAAGATTTTTAGCTTTTCCAAGAATATATCTTCTATCTTTTCGCAACGAAGGTGTTGTAAGAATATATATAACATTTTTTTCATTGTATTGTTTTCTTGGTTGTTTTTTAACATATTTTTTTATTAGTTTAGTTATATCTTCATTTTTTTGACATATAGCAGTCAAAGCTATTTCTTGTATTTTATCTTGTAGTTCGCTTATATATGAAAGAGATGAAATGTCATTTTGCTCTTTTATTTTTTTATTTTTTCACTATGTTTTTCTAAACAATCAATATTAGTCTTCGAAATCAAAAGTTGATTTTTTAATAAATCAATTATTTTATCTTTTTCAGAAAGCAATTCATTTTTTTCTAGAAGAATTGTATTATAATATTTTTCAAATTTATCCTTATATACTTTTACAGGACAGTTTGTTGTGTGAGATTTTAACGTTTGATTTGTAGTAAATTTTTTTTCACAAAAACAACAAGAATAACTTATTTTTATAATATTAGTATTTTCATTAAACTTTTCTTTTTGTATTTTAATACAAGATTTAGTTGTTTTTTGGTGTCGAGTTAAATTTGTTTTAGAATTAAAGGTTTTATTACAATATTTACATTCAAAAGACTTTTTAATAATCGTACATCTACTTTTAGATTAAAAATCAGTTTTATTTTTTGATTAATCAAAAAAATCTTTGCGATAATTGATTATTCTTCTTTTTTTATTAGTATCACTTTTCTGATATTAAAGATAAATATATCGGTAAATATTTATTTTTTTGGAATTTATTTTCTGCACACATTTTGGATGTGTGTTGAGATAAAAAAGTACTCCGAGAATTTGAAATAGAATTATTTTTTTAAGAATTCTTAAAAAAAATATAGAAATAGAATTTGAAAATCTTTAAAAGTACTCGGAGTACTTTTAAAGATATAATTATTTTTGAGTTTG
>Ga0209223_10000216_pt1 | contig 66844 bp, 59 predicted proteins | sample COG_06_FD_184750 | JGI IMG/M metagenome (GOLD analysis project Ga0209223, IMG submission 184750) | Pelagic Microbial community sample from North Sea - COGITO 998_met_06 (SPAdes) (version 2) | ecosystem: Environmental > Aquatic > Marine > Neritic zone/Coastal water | place: Helgoland, sampling... | reverse complement strand
CATGTATCATACGCTTGTTTGTTTTTAAACTTAATTATCATTTTCATAAATTGTTTATAGATCAAATAAATGATTCTCGAAGATATTGTATATAGCTTTATCCTCCTCGTTAGCTAAGCGTATCTTTATCTTCATCTGAAATGAGTGAGTGGTATGACACATCTTATTATCATATACCCAACCATCACTACTAATAAAATAAGTAGGCTTCCAGTCAGCTACCTCTCGGAGATAATTCGCGGTGATCGCTTTCTGTTGCTTGTTATCTAGACTTACGCTTACATCCTGTGTTGTTTGTATCATCATACCTTTGTAATTATATTAATGTTCCTTTTATATTGCAATAGGAAAGATTACCAAGCGTCATAGACGCTGCACTGTGGAGTTGCTAACATCTCAGCTTTTTTCCGCTCTGCCTCACAAATAGCTTCCCGTTCAAACTGATCAGCCATTTCCATATCCTCAATAAAGTCTCTCATCTCACTATCAGTAAGGTTATGCTTACGTGCATATACTTTATCATCACCAGTGAGAACAATCTTAATCTTCATACACTTATTATATCAGTGTTCCTCCTTATCATCAGCAATCTCTTTTAGAGATTCTCCGTGTAGAGGGCAGGTTGTACTATATACAAACACTCCCTCCATTCCCATATAACCTTTACCGTACTCATTATCCATAACAGGACACGTACAGCCGAGATCTTGAGCCTCTTCCGAACCTGGAAAAGGTATAGCTTCTTCTTTCTCTATGTCCATAATCTATGATGATGTTTAATAATAGTCCTCATACAGTCCTTATCCTTCTTAAGTTTTATAGCTTCAAGTCTGCCTACCTCTTTATAACACGCTGTTTGCTCAGGCGAAACGGTTATCTCATAATGCCCATCAACGGTTTCACTCTTGCTGAATAGTGTCTCAAGTGGCTCCCGTGGTGGGTATGCAGCATCTATCTGCTCATCTATATCACTACGACCAGTCTTAATCCAGTTATAGGCCTTCATTAGCTCTTTGTCAACCTTCATCTGCTCATCAGCATAGGATTGACTTACAAACTTAAGCTTAACTTCTTCAGCCCAATCATAACCAATGTCGTGTACCCAGTTAACTTTGCGTTCAACCTCTACATGATGCTCAAGGCACTTAAATAACATCCGCGGAATAAGCTCAACCTTATCACAATATGTATCAGGTATAACATTAGTCAACCATTCCTGCTTTGGATTGAAGAAGCATTTGACCTTATATTGTAGGTCCCACCAATAGTGTTTATTGAATAGTAATTTTAGTTTCATATCTATGGTCTCTTCCATATTTTTTGTTGAGTGTCTAAATTTGAGCTCCAATTCATACACCACTTATATATTGGGTATCCTATATATGATAGTATATTAACTCTCAATAAAGTCAAGCTAGTAACATGCCCAATATAATATAAGGTGTATGCTAGAAATGTTTTCATCCGTTTGGAGTCAGTCTTTCAAACTCTTCTGGAGTACATCCTGAAATAATATACTCCCTATCATCTGCTGATAGGTGTGGAAACGCTTCCTGAATATAGATCTCTCCACGACCATACGCTCTGAGCTTATCCGCATCTACCATTAATGTTTTAGTACGCTGCACACCAGTCATCGTAGACACTCTTACAAAATCAACTTCAATCATAATAATATTATAAGGATGTTCCTTTTAAGATCCATACACTTCTGCAAGACCTTCATGAAGTAGTAATGTGTTTATATTCTCAAACATACCATCTTGTTTTAAAAATACAGTAGCTAACCACCTACCATATTTACCGGACTTATCTTTATATGATGTAATGATGATTTCTTTATCTAGAATTAGTTCACGTAAGCGATCACGTGCTACCAAACCATCCGGTCTCTCCTCTCCACGAATCTCGGGAGTGTTAATTCCAAGCAACCTGACTTTTTGATTCTTCTTCCAGTTGTTAAAACCTAAGTCAATGTCAATTGTAATAGAGTCACCATCATAGACACCTGTTACAATCGCCCGGTAATTAAAAAGCTGGTTATCCATTATAGTCCCAGCCTCTCTTTAAATTCTTTATACTTAATAGGTGTAGTAGTTACTACATCAACATCTTCTAAAAAATTATCTAGACTATGCTCCTTATGATCAGCAAAAGTAATCCACTCAGTAGCAGGCTTCTTGGCGAAGATTTTATCATGGTTATTTGCATACAATGTTGTCGGTGGTTTTGTTTTAATAACATTGCCGGTGATGTCGTTTGTTGCTGTATTGCCTCTTATTCTCATATTGTTATTTACTCTCTGTTGTTAAAATGTACACGTCCATATACATCGGTTTATTATATGCATGCCGCCATAATTCCTTTTGTGTTTTTACAAACACATCAAAGACATATGCTTTGCCGTTAGCTGCCTTCTTGCTCTTAACTGCGCTCCCTCTATCCTGTATAACGAACTTACCATCACCTATCTTATTTTTAAGCTCAGGAATAAAGACCTGTGTACCAAACTTAAAGTCAGGATGTGCAGCAACTGTAATACCCTCCTTTGCTCTAGGTGTCTTTGGACATGCTACCTTATCACCCCACTTGTCTTGACCGACGCTGTAGTATGTTATACGTGCATTATATTTCTTTGCATTTAGACTGTCTACAAATAAAGAGTTCTGAGATAGGTTTTGTGTGCTACATGATACACAAAGCAGTATTGTTAAGGCTAGTTTAAGTTTCATTGTTACCATAATTTATATACTACTCCCATTCCGAATATGTTTACAATCATATAATATGAGGTCAATATCATCGGCCAGGCTAGCTTGCGTCTATAGTATCCGTACGTTGCCGCTGTACAGCTTATAAAGAAGCCTGGATATATATGCCTCATGTCCGGTGATTCAGCTGTCACAGCTAACATTAAGCTAGCTATAACTGCAAACACAAGACTGATTAGCTCACATACAAATGCAGTACGATCAGTCTCATAGCTATGCAAGCAAAACCTCTTTATGCGTCTTCGTATATTCATTCTAGTTTAATCACCCATCTTTGCAGCAAAGTCCATTATCTCATAATGGAAGTCCTTCTCAGATAGCTCCTTACTTACATTGATGTGGCGAACAGGGGCCGCATCACCGCTTCTATAGACGATGATACGAGCTGTTGCTTCCTCAAATACAAATTCAAATCTTCCAATTTTATCTTTATACATTATAGTTATTTATTAGAACTAACCCGCAATTGTGAGGAGATTAAGAGCCTGGCGTGATAAAGTATTTGCAGAGAAAGTACGAATGAGCTTCTCTGGCGACTGCTTACCACTATGAGTCTCAAACTCAGTAATAGCATTGAATGCATCCCAACGACTCTCACCAACATTACCACGACCGCCTTCGTAGAGCTCTACAAGCTTCTCACGCTTGTTCTGACGGCGTGTTGATTCTTCCTTCTCAATCGGGATAAGCTTCTGAGTAAACTGAACCATCTGATCACGGTTGAACTTCTCATTCTTAAGCTTCTCAACAATCTGAGTAAAGTTCTTAGTAGTAGAAATAGCACTTACGATATTGTTAATCATACCATCTACATGCGTATCGAATGATGCAGAGTGACGAGCACGATCACTAGCTTCCTCATTTTGAGCAATCAAGTGGAAAGCATTATCACAAGCAATTCGAACAGAGCTTGGAATCATCTTATTACTACCCATACCTGTATTATCAATAACAGTATAGATATATGGATCAATCTTATCACCACCTACATCAAGCGTGTCACGGTACTTCGATTGAATAACGACCTTACGACCACCTTTAGAGGTAGTGTAACCAATGTGATCAATATCACCAACCTTATCAGATGCTTCTGAAATGATATCAATCATCTCGTTCATCTGAATAGGGCGATACTTATCCTTAACCATTCCTAAATGCTGATTTGTATCAGAACGTTGGAGTGAATAAACACCATCAATGCACCTTCTATTACCATCGAATACTTGTACTTTTTCGACTTCGAATTGCGGTACCTCATTGAGGCTTTTAATTTCGGTTATGAATCCCATATTATTATTTTCTACTGTTTATTGTTGTTGTTTGTTGTCTTATTAATTATAAGGTAGTTCCTTTTGAAGGCGCTCACTTAAAACGTTAGGCTCTTTTTTTGTATACTCTTATTATATAGTAGTTCCTAAGTTGTTCTTCTTAAAAACTACCTTAGACTGCTCAAGTGCTTTGTATGTATGTAGTACTGAAGTAGTTAGCTTCTCAAACTTACGTGCATCCTTTTCCTCTGCAGAATTATAGTACTCTTTATACGTACTGTATGCACAAGCCATACTAAACTTAAAGAAATTGTGCTGTAGAATATGTCTAATCTCATGGAGAATTGTGCTAATAGAATATCTAATGTCACCAGAGCAGTCTAGGTATATCTTAAAGTTACGTGACCTATTCTCAAGCCACACATACGAAGTCTCTTTAATACGGCTCTTATGAATCGTAATATTATAGTTAAAGCTCTGCCCTAAGTTTGCAGTTAGTACTTTGTCTATTACCCATTCTAATGTATCATAGTTGATACCTGTTAACTTCTTAACTCCAGTTGACGGTAGTAATGTTATCATCCAATCTTTCTAATAGTAGGTTCGTACGCGCCTTGCTGTAGTAACTTATCTATAGCCGCTTGCGCCTCATCAATAGTATCGATACGTTCCTTTAGAAAGTGAAGCATTCCATCCTTTGAGTCTCTATACTCAATGAGAAATGTTCCGAATTCAACAGGCTTCTTAGGAAAACTTTTTCCTTTTGTACTTTTCGATTTCATTGTCCTTATTATTATATCAGTGTTCCTAATTATAGTAGCTCTTTTCTATATGGCAACTAAATATAATTAATCAATATGTTTGAAGAGGCAATACTAAATAATAATCCAGAGCAAATTGCTAAGCTTTGGGGACCAGCCGGCAAGGCGCATGATAGTCCTGATACTGGAATTGAGGTCTTAAAGAAGTCAGCTTACTATGTTATTAGGGACTGCGCTAAAGTAGCAAGATTGTACCTACCTATACATGTTTGGGAGTTATATGATGACCCTGTCACAAGTTTAAAGGGTAAGTTTACTAAAGTGGATGTAGAGGATTTTTTAAATCGCTCGAACAGTGAGCCAGAAACCAAAGCGTTAAAGAAAGTTATTCTAGCAGATATAAAGATAAAGCATATTTATGCCGAACCATCACCAGCACCTGCTCAAGCCAGTAGTATGTCGTTCGAGGAGAGTAGTGACAGTGATGACTTGTATGGTTACTACGAAGGGTATGACGATGATGAGGAAGTAAAGGCACCTGTAACACCTACAGCGGAGATTTTATCTGATGATGGTCTTATAAGAAAGTACCTACTCTAGCCCTCTATACTAGAAAAGTTACCCTTCTTGATCTGTGTTGTGTTCATCTTCTCTAACAGCTCAGGATTCTGAGCTATTGTCATAGCAGTGATTCTATTCTTAATCATTGTAGTAGAGCGCTCATGTGACCTTGTTGTATAAACTACCTTTGGTGGTAGATCGTCACCTGTAAAGGGCATGCTAATATAATCCTCACCGAGTATTCTAATATCTGGCTTAAAGAATTGTATCAAGTCTATCAGTTCTTCTTCAGTCTGATACATATAGATCTCATCAATATACTTCACAGCCATTAAGTTCTTATACCTCTCATAATACGGCACGATTGGTTTATACTTTGTGTTTCTAGTTGCAGATGGATCCTGTTGTAAGAACACAATAAACCTATCACAATGCCTTTTCGCTTCCTCAAACGTAACTGTGTATCCGTAATGTAAAATGTCAAAATTACCTGCCGTAAATCCTACAATAGGTCTGTCAGGGTTCGCAGCCTTAAGCTCTCTATACTCTAGACTATAGTCACAGTTATGTTGCATTACTCAATCTCCTTTAGTTTAATCTTCTTCCTACCAAACTTACGCTCAGCTCCATCTACTGCAAGTATCCAACCTGTCTTTGTAGTTGTATACTGCCAATCATTACTGAGACCAAAACGATCCCCATGTAGATGAATACCTAATGCACCCCACATGGTCAATGCTTCGATAATTACTTCTTTTTCGCTATCACAAATTAGCCATTTCTTTTTTTTATTTTGCATTCCAGTATAGTGCTTGAAGAAGAGCCTTTTGTTCAGTTAGAGGCTCAAAACCATATTTATTCTTAAGCTTAGTAATGTCAAGTGTACAATTACTTCTTCCACACTTTGTTCCTAGCTCTTCAAACTCAACCACTTCCCAGTTTTCATTAACCATACCATTCACCTTCATAATCTCTGTAACTTCAAGAGTAGAAAGAGGTTCTGGGTTAACAAAGTTAATAATTTCATTATCATTATGACCTTCTGAGATGTATTTGTTAATAAACTTAGTAAGATCATTCATGTATGTCTTTGAGTTTTTACCCGGGTCAATTAGCTTATCATATCTAAGAAGCTTTGCAACAATAGACCTATCAGTATTATCATCATCAAATGGCATTCTGATTCTGATAGTCAGCCCATAATCACTACTCGCTAATTCATAAGCATGCTTCGACTTTGAGTAGAATGACGACTCGTTACTAAACACTCCATAGTTTGCTGGGTCTTTTTCAGTCCATGCTTTTTCATAACCCGAGTAAACACAACCAGAGGAGATGTGAATGTAAGGAATATTATGCACCCTACAAGCGTTGTTGACCATTGCAGGAGCTGTTACATTTAACTTCCAGCAATCCTCTTTATTATCTTCACATCCATCTACGTTAGGTCTGCCTGTGTAGCCAGAACAATTAACTACGTAATCAGGCTTATACTCAAATAGATACGTCTCGAGAATATCAGAGTCGGTATAGTTTAGAGAGGCTTTTGAGACAATCTCTACATCATGATCCTTCTTAAGTCTATTATACAAATACCCTCCAGTATAGCCGTAGCCTAAAATTAAAACTTTTTTCATATATATATATATTATTTTAATATATGAATTATTAAAATCAACTACTTATGTGGATCTATTGTTTCTAGTCTTGTATAGTAATCGGATACCTCAGCAATGTGCTGCTTTGCAATTACTTCAGCGGTTGCTTTGTCGGTTGTATGCTCCATCTCAACTTTAATACCTTTAGCTAACTCCTCAGGATTATAGTCAATAGTGTCATCTACTGATCTTAAAATACCTTCACAAAGGTTATCAAACTCATTCATACTTTTATTTATTCCTCTTCTAATGATAAGAGCTGATCTTTAATATCGTCAGGTGTTATTTTACCTTCGTCAACGACTAGCTCTATTTGATCAACGAATCCATTGACGAGATAGTCAACCTGTTCATCCTCAACCATATCGAGAGAATCTCTCAACTCATAAAGAGATTCATAGAGTTCATCTAGCTTCGTTTCAAATTTTTTGATTAGTTTTCCAACCTTCATCTCAAGCTATTTAGTCAGTCGTTTGTAGTTTTCTAATACTTTTTCTACATCACTCTTAAGATAATTGCAGTGATAGGCCTTAAATCTATCACCACTCAGATAAAATATAACTAACTTTCTACAACGCTTACCTGTGAGCTGCTCGTAAAAGTAAGCGTACATGGATAACTGTAAAGCGTATATATTATTCTCACAATTATGTAAATGATCAACTGGTTCTAATAACCTCTCTCCAAACGGAGAGCTAAATCTAAACTTCTTATTAGTCTTAAAGTCTCCTAAAGTAAATTCATCTTTACTATGCTCATAAATTAGATCAGCAGTGCCTGCTACTTTATACTCTTCGTTATATAGTAGCTTCTCACAGTAAACTTTACTGAACCTATCGATATAATACTCTACACTTTTATCATACGACTTATACAGCCAACCGTAATCATTTTTGATATCACCATACGAAATATAATCTTCTAGCAGCTTATGTATCTTAGTACCTTTATCGCAAGCCTTATTCTTTTCCGCCTCCCACATCTCAAGTACTATATCTTTTGAAACACCCTCTCTTTTAGCAACCCGCTCTGCATGATAGTTACTATCGAAGGGTTTTTTATATTTACCTAGTAAGGTAGTAACAGATATTAACTTATCTAGAGTTTTATGTGTGTAAGTATGTGATTCTTCATCAAACTTAACAGGAATATTCGAAGTCATATCACTATTATATGTTAAAATTTATCTTTATCAACTAAATAATAGTATGGCGAAAAAGATTTCTGAACTACCTGGTAGTAATTTTTATACCGGAGACGAAACAATAGTAATGGTACAAGATGGTACTACTAAAGCCGGCTCTTTAGATCTACTCGCTAATTATTTATCTGGTGCGTTATTAGCTGATAGTGAATTAGCTGAACTATCAGGTGACTGGGAGTCAACATACACAACCGTAAGCGCTAATAGTGCTGATTGGTTTGGTGTAGATTATGATGATACATGGCTTATATCTCCAAGTGCTAACTGGGAGTCAACATACACAACCGTAAGCGCTAATAGTGCTGATTGGTTTGGGGTAGATTATGATGATACATGGCTTATAACGCCTAGTGCTAACTGGGAGTCAACATACACAACCGTAAGCGCTAATAGTGCTGATTGGTTTAATGATAGTATAGGTGGCACTATACAGGGTTCCGGAGTTATTTGGGTCGAAGATGATTCATTACTAGGAAATACTCTTAATATAAGAGCTACAGACGAGGGTCAGGTTGCTGGATTGAGTCGTGGTGAAGGTAGTGTAGATCTACAAACTAGTAGAGAGACAGAAACACAAGTAGCAAGCGGATCTAATTCTGTTATTGCTGGTGGTAATAGTAATCTGGCAAACGGTGCTCAAGATGCAATAGGTGGGGGATATAATAACGCTACGTTCGACCCTATGGGATTTAATAATGTTATAGGCGGCGGCAGCAATAGTTATATTATAGGCTATACTAATAGTATAGGTGGTGGTGATAGTAATAGTATTATAGGATATGCTAACACTATCCCCGGTGGTACTAATAATAGTATACGAGCTAATAAATCCTTTGCTGTTGGTTCAACCGCTAGCGCATCGCACGATGGTGTCTTCATCTTTAGTGATAGTACTACCACAACTGCCTTCTCATCAGTACAAGCTAACTCGATAAACTTTAAAGCTCTAGGCGGTCTTAGACTAGTAGATGGTAACGAAGCAGTTGGAAAAGTCCTAACATGTACAGATGCAGACGGTACTGGGCATTGGAACTTACCAGAAGGGGTCATAGGTTATGATGATACGCTTTTACAATCAACTAGCGCTACATGGGATTCAACATATAGTACGGTAAGTGCTAATAGTGCATCTTGGGATAATACTCAACAGACAATAGTAACCTCAAATAGTGCACTAGATTTAGATGTAGGCTTAGGTGAAAGCGCATTAACAACACTAACAAGTCACGTAACATCATTCACTATATCCAACGCGGTACCAGGAGAATCTGGTATGGTTATAGTATCTTCTGATGGCGGTGGGTGGACCTTTCCAGCCGATGTATATCCATCACTTGTTATGGCTGGTGATCTTGCTGATATAGCAACATTAACAAATAGCATCTCAAGTAGAATAACAATAGGCTGGTATTATGATGGCGAATTTAATTACCTCTATGTAAGTAACGCAATAGCTTAATTTAATATATGAAAACATATAAACTCATTACAACAAACCCGTTAGCTTTTTATAGTAAAAGTCTAGGTGGGTTACCTATATCTTTAACTACTAACAGCCTCCCACCTACACCTGCTGGTTATAATTATGTAGAGGACTTAGTAAGGCCTGAAGAAGCACCTGCAGAAGGATTTGTTTGGTCGCGTGAGCTTACTACAGAAGCATATGGTTGGAAACAAGTAGAAGCTCCACCAGCTCATAACCCGAAATGGTATGTTCAACCAGCTTGGCGTATTCGTGCTATAGCAAAGGTAACACCTTACGGTGATGGTATGCTTATGGATGGTATTAATACAATAGTTGAGAGCTTATCTAGTGATCCTGTACAAAAGGCTGTAGCAGAAGAAGTATTCTACGGTGGTAATACTCTAGAGAGAGATTCAGCACTGCTCGTTGGTATGGCAGCCGGTCTTGGATTAGATGACACAGCACTTGATACTATCTTCCAGCAGGCTGCATCTATTGAGGTATAAATATTAGTAGTCTTTTGATCGACTTAGACTAAATATAATTACATATGATCAAACTGTTTAGCGAAGAGGTTAATCCGACCTTTACTAACTCAGTTCATAACATCCTAACAGTTGAAAGCTATGAAGAGGTTTTCTTCGATGTGTTTGAATTTGAGATAAACGGTACAAAGTATATTGCAGAAAAAGATTCTACCTTTAAGGGTAGTCCTGTAATATCTATACCAGTAGTAGAGGATGGCGTTAGTAGAAGTATCTCCTTTATTTTAACTGAAGGAGACAGATTCGAAGTATTATACAATAAGGACGTAGCTTCCTGTATTGAGGGTAATGTAGTAGAGGAGTCTGTAATTGAAGAAGAGTTACATAGTCTTCAACCGCTCATTGAGGAGGAAGAGGCAATTATTGATATAGAGGGTCAGTATAAAGAGGACATATTTGAGGAGATTGAAAACACAAGAAAGCTAGCTGGTGAGTATGCAGAAAGAATAAAGCTTCAAAAGATAGAAGAAGCTAATGATACTATAGAGGAGAAGCAGCTAGCTATTAAACAGTTTTTAGATATAGCAAAGGACGACTTATTAGACGAATTTAATAGTGCCCTTATTAATAGCAGGTCTGATCAGGAGGTACATAACGAGCAACAATATAGTCAGTTAGAAAAATACCTAACAGCTAGAATTGAAAGCAATTTTAATGTTTTCTTCGAAAACAATAACGAGCGTATTAAGGAATTAACTGCTTCTCTCAGCGATAGAGTTAATCAGATTACTGATAAGTTGGTTGAGGAAAAGATTAATCCTGCCTTATATGATATAATTGGTAGTAGTAAAGATAAGCTGTTTTCTATTACAGAGGATATTAACAATACGTTAAGCGAAACTGAGCAGCGAGTAGTTGAACAGGTTAAGTTAGAGCTTAGCGAGAGTAAATCATATATCGATAGTTTAGAGAATACTATTACATCACAAAATGTAGAGCTAAACGATCTGATTAAAAAAGGAGTAGATAAGGCTCTTGGTAGGGTTGGTAATATTAAAACATCTGTATTACAATTAGAAAAAGAGATTAAAGATAAAGTTACAACGACATCTAGAGATGTGACTTTATTAGAAGAGAGGGTATTAGAGGAACTACAGAGTATAGATTCTAATATACGTAGCTATTACGATGATAAGATTGATAAGGTCTCCAATCAAATGGAAGAACTTACTACCGAACAGAGACATTACTTTACTAATGTAATAGAGGAGAGTAAGGATAAGCTACTTAATCAAATAGATACAAATACTAACTCTACAATTATAGCAGAGAGCTTAAATCCGCAAAAAGGTACTAAAGCTTTTAACAAGAGCGTTAAAAAGTTAAAAACAGAACTTCAACAAGATATATCTGAGAGGTTCACTAATGAGATATCTTCCCTTAAAAGACTTATTGAGATGTCAAGTGGTGGTGGTAGTGTGGCTACACAATTTGCTCTCGGTGGTACAATGGATGGTAATTTGCAAGTCAATGGTGTTATAACATCAAACTGTGGCGATAGTGACGAATGGTGTAGTACATATAATACTGTTCAGAGTTTAAGTAGCCAGTGGGACGGTGGTGATGGATTAATATACGATGATAGTTGGCTGTATCCGTTAACCGGTAACTGGGAGTCTACTTATACTACTGTAAGTGCTAATAGTGCTTCATGGGGTAGTGCTGGCGCTGGTGATTTTTGTAATACAACGGTTCTTTTAAATGAAGTCAGTGCTTGTGGTGGTACTACGTCAGTTGATGGTTTACTATCAGCAAGTAATATGGTTACGACTGCACTAACTGCTGATATAATACACTTTAATACTGACCCTGAAACATCAGTAGCTGGTAATCTGAGTTGGAATGTAGATGAGTCTACATTAGACTTGAGCCTAGATAATAATGTGGTCTTACAGGTTGGTGAAGAGCAGGTTATTAATGTTAAAGCATCTGAAGCAATTCTGAACGGTCAAGTTGTTTATGCATCTGGAGCTGTAGGTGGGGGTAGTGGTAAGATAGAGGTCTCATTATATAGCGCTAGTTCAGCTGAGGGTGTAGTACACGGGGCAGCTGACGAGTTGTTTTTTGTTGGAGTCGCAACACAAGATTTTGCTCAGAATGGATTTGGTTATATTACTACCTTTGGTAAAGTAAGAGATGTTGTAGTTGAGAATGGTCAGTCGATAGTTACAGATATTGTTGGTGTAGAAAATATTGATAAGCCTGGATTTGAGGATGAGGATCCTGATTGGGAACAAGGAACTGTTCTATATATAAGCACAGAGGCTGGTAAGTTAACGAACAACCCACCACTATCACCAAACAAAATTATTCCTACAGCTATGGTTATAGGTGTAGAGGGTAATAAAAGAACATTATTTATAAGACAAGAACACGGTTACCACATTGATGAATTACACGATGTTAGGATTACCAATCCACAGGAGGGTGATATTTTGGTGTTTAACGCTGCGTTAAGCTCATGGGATAATACGGATTATAAAGAGATTATTCACGATTATCTTGTACCGCAGACCTTAATAGATCAAGCGACAGTAACTTACGATGCCAGTTCGGGTATAAATGCCTTACTTACTCTTACAGCGGATCGAACACTGAGCACAATAACGAACGCCCCGTCGGGAAGTAGTGGTACTTTAACAGTCATTCAAGATGCAGTCGGAGGTCATTTATTGACACTTGACGCAGGTTATAATACAGCAGCGGGTGATGTTGCAGCAACGGTTGATATGGGTCCCAACGAGCTAGCTCAACTATCTTGGTTTACTCATGATAGTGTAAACTTCTATATATGGTCAACAGTTTAATATGAGTGGTATTGATACAGCCCCAGGTCAGCATAGTGGAGGAGATACGCGGTTTAGGTCGGAGTGGCTTGTACCTTCAGATAACTACACTATAAGCATTCCTGTAGCAGGTGGTGGATTCGACTGTGATATTGACTGGTGAAATGGATCCAACAACATAACTATTGCAATTAATTCGTTAGAGTTTTTTATAAAGTTTTGGTTTTTATTTTCGACTGTTTATAGTAATTGTGACTAAATAACTGTATATGGCTTTAAATTTTCCAGCAAACCCATCAGTAGGTCAAGTTTATAATACGGGATTAAAAACATGGAAGTGGTCTGGCAATTCATGGACTACTTTAGGTGTAGGTGAAGGTACTGTTATTGCGACTTCTGAAACTCCTCCTCTAAATCCGAGTATTGGTGATCTTTGGTTCAATGATAATACTGCTGTATTGTCAGTTTTCTATGGTGATGGTAATACTGATCAGTGGGTAACAGTATCAACTAGTTCGAATGCTGAGGGTGGAGGAGCTAATGTTGTATCTCAAGAAACTGCACCAGCAGATCCAAGTGCAGGTGATCTTTGGTTTAATACTAATACAGCTGTATTGTATATATATTACGCAGATAATACTACGCTGCAATGGGTAACGGTTACACCATCTATCGCATCTATAGGTAGTGGTGCCAGTGTAACAACTTCCGAGACTGTACCATCTACCCCATCAGACGGTGATTTGTGGTTTAATACTGGTGACGGTAATTTGTATGTTTATTACGTTGAAGTCGGTGGCTCGAGCCAATGGGTATCAACAGTTGCAACTGCTGCGGATGCATCCGCTGTATCATACACTCCGGCTGGTACTGGCGCGCAAGTAACCACAGTCCGAGCCAAGCTACGTGAGCGTATTACGCCAGCAGACTTTGGTGCAGTGGGTGACGGAACTACGGACGACACAGCAGCAATACAAGCAGCCATTGATCACGCCGAGTCACTGTGTGATACTGAATTTTCTGATGTTGGTGCTGGATACGTCCAAGTAGACTTGGGTGGATTACTTTACAGGGTGACATCAACACTTACCATCAACCGCAAGATCAAGTTCGGCAACGGTAACTTAATTGTTACTACTGACTTTCCTGTTGGTGACGGCACAGACTCATGTGTTATCTATGTCTCCAGCTTCGCTACTGAACGCTTAATCATTCACGACCTCGACATCGACTGCGGATTAGATGTCTCTGACAGCAGCAAGAGATCAAATGGTATCTACGCTACTCAGTGTCAGCGATGCTTGTTCACCAACATCAACATGATCCACATGAGGGAGTTCGGTCTCTACATTGTGAGCGTTCAAGGTGGTAGGTTTGAAAACATGATCCTTAACGAGTGGACAAATGCAGATACAAATGCAGTTCCAACCAATAATGGTATTGAGGATTATACCTACAGGACATCAACTTGTTTAAGTGTTGATACTAACGACTGCTTATTCTCAAACATTAATTGTTCACATGGTTTGTATCCGATGAAGAGTGATAAAGGATCTGCTAATCTTTGGCACAACTGCCATTTTGTAACTGCACCTACCGAGGGCGTGGGTCATGTATGTGTCTGGTTAAAGACGGACACAGTGGCAGGCACTTACGCAGTAGGCAATATGTTTACAGGTTGCTACTTCGATAATGGTGAAGTGTTAATTGAGAACGGTTTCAAGAACTCATTTACTGGATGCAAGTTCGTTGATAGCTCAGTTCAGCAGGGGTTACCATCGACTAGTGTTGATACTGCTATCCGCTTCAAAGCAACAGAGGCAGGCAAGACTGTTGAGGGTGTTGTAGTTGTCGGGTGCATCTTTGAAAATGTATCACCACAGTTTACCAAGACAGCAGAAGGTGTTGGCTCATGGACTGGTGTAGATAGTATTGCGGTTACCGGTAGTCTACGAGATGGGGGTGAGCTACCAGACAACTACCAGATTACAGAAGGTTTATATTGGGATGGTGATAAACTGGTTGTATCTCCTAATACAAACGACTACGCCATAGAAATTGCCAATAGATTAACAACCTACTCCGCTCACGATGATAGATCAACTGGATTTACAGCGTCGCGATGGGGTACAGGTACCGACCCTGTAATGTTTGTTGGTGCTAAGTCCAGAGGCACAACTATTGGCACGTTCGGTGATGACTACTTAGTTGAAGGTGATAGTAAGTAACCATTCGGAGGTGTTGCAGATAGAGGTAATGACTTCGGAAACAATGCAGCATCCAACTCTGGTGGATATATTCAGTTTGAAGCTGATGGTGATCATGCATCCTTTGATACACCATTCCGTATGGTTACTTACCTCACGCCAGATGGTAGTGCGGCAAACGCTAGTGAAGTTGCGCGTGTACGTAATAATGGGCAGCAAGAGATCACACTGGTAATGGACACTGAAGTTAACCTTCTAGACGCTACAGCAGATATTAATACCACACGTAAGCGTCAAGGACTTATGGTGTTTGATACTACTAACAACAGGATCATGGTTGCAGCTGGAGCGTCAGCAACCGATGTTTGGTATATCGCAGACGGATCATCATCTGTAACACCAGTATAGTATTATAAAATCTATCGTAATAATTCTGAACGGGTAGCATAAATATATGTATGGCTAAGTTAGATTTCCCAGTACCAACTACAGTTGGTGAAATACATACACAAAACGATAAGAGTTGGAGGTGGACAGGAGTTTCATGGGAAAGTGCAGGTGATGGTGGTGATACTATTGTCGCGACTTCATCAGCTGACTGGAACTCAGCGTATACAACAGTTCAGAGTGCTAGCGGTGATTGGACGGTAAAGGATCTAGGTACATTTAACAATGATAGTAGTGCTGAAGCAGCTATGACTTACGATGGCTTCTATACATGGTGTAAAACTTTGGATGGAAACCCAGCATGCAGTATGCTGTCATGTAAGAGAGATACTGTAATATTTCATGTATCACAATTTTCTCATGGAGAGACATTTATTGTTGGTGATCAGCCTGGTGATCATTTTACTAGTATTAAGACTGCAATTCAATATGTGCAATATCTTAAGATGAGAGATGGTGCAGTAATTTATATTCAAATTAGGCCTGGTGAATATGAATTTAGTAGTCCTTTAGATATTTCGCACGATAATGGAGACAATATATTTATCAGACCTTTTGATGGTTCACCGAGTGTTACATATCCTAAAAGTACAGATTTTACTGGTGTGTCAGCAGATGATCTAGACATGCTTAAAGGTAAATATTCAGTTAAGTTTAAGTTTACTAGTCCTTCTAACCAAATTAATGCATTTAATGTACCATTTGGTACAGCCAGAATAGAGGATATTTTGATCTATAAAGACACAGAATCAATTACTAGAGCTGTTAATGTAATCGATCAAGGTAAATTTTACAGCGTAGGTTGTAGCTTTTTTGGCTTTGGAAACGGTATTCAAGCAATTAATGGTAGTTATTTACGTATATTTGATACCAGTGTTTCATATATAACTGAAGATGCCGTCGACGGGTCAGGTGGATTTGGTATAAAAGTGAATTCAACATCACAATTACTAGGAAGGCGTAATACAATTTATAAGTGTGATAATCATGGTCTTCAAGTAGCTACAAATAGTATGGGAACATGGTATGAATCCGTCATAGAAGAGTGTGGTAAAGGACCTCTTGCAACACTGAGTGAAGCAATAAGTATAACCGATCATGGTACTCTGTTATCACCTAGAGCAGGTACCTTATCTGGTAATATAATTAAAAACTGTGACGCTGGTATTTTTCTCTCACAATCTAGTGTAGCAAGAATAGGTGATTTAACTTGTATAGATAGTGACAGGTGGAATATTAGATCATATGCTGATAGTAATTTATACTTATTTGATCCTATTTCACTTAGTGGGTCAGGTGTTGGTTTTGAAGATATAGAGGTTGAGGATGGTGGAGCTGTTAGTTTTACTAATGATGTAAATAATATTTTAGGATCAACAACCTATAGTTCTCCACTAAATGTTATTGATACTGATGGATCAATTATTAAAGATAACAGTCAACCTATTCAAAGTATTGAAAATTGGGATAGCACATATACAACTGTAAGTGCTAATAGTGCTAGTTGGGGAATTACATCATCAAACCTACCTAGCAATACTTCAGGCATTGCTAATATAGGTGAGCAGGGATCATATACCCTACCAGGGGGCTTAATTATAAAGTATGGAACTGTAAATGTGAATTCAAGTTCAGTAAATGTTACTCTTTCTGGCGCGTTCCCCAATGCTATAGTAGGTGTTAACTGTACTGCACAAGATGGAACTTATAGTAGTGCTGCTGAATTATGCGGTATAGCAAATTTATCGTTGTCAGCATTTTCTATTATTGGATATCAAGGTACATCTGGTGCAGGTGTTGGGAGGGTTTTTTGGCAAGCAACAGGTTATTAAACCTTAAATGCATACACTAATGTAAGTATCATCCCTACAATTATGGCTGATAATTTCTATATAAAAGAGATTAAAATACTATCTACGTAGTATAAATATATGTATGGCTATCAATTTTCCAAGTTCACCAACACCAGGATATATATATACACAAAATAACAGGAGCTGGAGATATGATAGTACCAGCGGTACCTGGAATAGTGTATCTCTGTCTAACGTAGATATTGATGCAGCTTCTATAGCTTATACACCTGATGGTGTTGGAGCGGTTGATACTACATTACAAGACAAATTACGTACGGTTATTAGTGTATTAGATTTTGGAGCTGCTGGTGACGGAGTACAAGACGATCAAGCAGAGATACAAGCCGCAATCACCCATGCTGGTACTCTAGACACAGACCCAGCTGTATATTTTGATGACCGGCCAATTGAAGTTAATCTAGACGGTAAAACGTACGCTGTCGGCTCAACACTCAATATAAATAAAAAACTTAGATTTACTAATGGTAGATTATTAGCCTTACCTGGTTTTACAGGTGACTTTATACTAACACTTACCACCGGTGCTGAAGAGAGTGAAGTTATAGATATTAATTTTGACGGTGGTATTACGGAAGACGTTGTAGGTACACCAGGATCATTTACACGTCATGCTAACCTTGTACATATTTTATGTAATCGTGTTACCGTAACGAATTGTAGAGGTATCCACTTTCCCCTTTACGGTCTCAGGATTGGTGACGAATTATCACCAGCACCACAGGCCAATAAGGGTTGTGTTATAAAGAAGTGTGATTTTACAGAATGGCTGTTTACTGAGCAGGGTAGAGAGTATAGTAGTTTACGAACAGCCCGATCCTTTTCAATGGAAGGCTTTCAGAATAAGTTAATTGACTGTAAAGGTGATACGGCTCTATATCCACTATATATTAACGGAGCAGAGCATGTCGTATCTAATTGCACATTTGGCCAAGGTGGTTCGGATGATACAGCTGGAAAGGTTAATGTATATATTGAAGGTGGGAGTGATAATAACCTAAACGGTTGTACGTTTGTAGGTGGTAATGTTACTCTTAACGATGACCAGTTATATGACCCGGTTGAGTCACTAACTATTAATAGCTGTCTGTTTAAAAACTATACTGACGTGACTGCAGATCCTGCTAATAATTTTATTGAGATTAATACCAATCAACCAGACTATAATTGCGGTGGTCTTATTGTTTCTTCAAATAGATTTAACGGACGACGATCTGAAATTATAGAGTTTCTAGTAAGCGGTGCTGGTAGTTATGTTTCGGATGTAGAAAAGAAAATTCAATGGATTGGTAATACATCTGGAGAAGGCAATCTCGCTTGGATGGATGCTAAGTTTAATGATAGTTACCAAATTTTAAACGGTGTTGCGACGGGAACGGCTCTACAGTTTAATAGCCAGCCAACACTATCCGCTACCGAGATCATCGATGATATTGCTAACAACGCTAGTGTTACTTCTTTAGCTACATCACAAAGCATTGAAGATTACGTCGAGGGTTATGTTGGTGCAAAAACAATAATCGATGTTCGTGACTATGGTACTATAGGTGATGGTGCTACTGATGATCGCGCTGCTATTCAAGCCGCTATTGACGCTGCTAGTAGTTTAATTGTAGATGATAATGAGTCTGGTAAGGTACTTGGCGCAAGTAAAGTAACGGTTGACCTTGCGGGTGGTTATTACGCAATTAAGCCAGAGATTGGTATTGGTGGAGGACTTAATATATCGAAATCAATACGATTTCAGAACGGAACTTTAAAAGCTATCGAATCTGTAGATGCTACATGGAACAATGCCGTACTAATTTTAAATGCCGCTACTGACGGTGCAGTTGTTGACAGCGTTCACATTGACGGAGGACTGTCTGCTGACTTAGCAGATGGTTTAACTTGTGGCATACTCTCACGAGGTTATGGAAATACAATTATTAATTGCAAGATACATCATTTTGGTGAGAATGCAGGCGGTGAGAACTATGGTATAAAACTTTGGACTGGTAATTATCAAGTAGTCTCTAACTGTATAGTTTCAAAATGGGGAATAGGGGAAGCTAGTTATGAACTAGATACATCCCGTACTGGTAATTGCATTCAAATAGAAGGTAATTCAGATTACAATAATATAACAAACTGTCTTTTACGGGAGGGAGGATTTACTGCTAATATTTATAGCGGATCTATTGACAACGTATTTACAGGGTGTAACTTTTTAAGTCAGGGTATTACTAACCCCGGATCTGGAGAAGGTTATGTTAGAGTAGGAAATGTACGGACAACATTTATCGGTTGTATCTTCACTGGTACTACTGTTACTATTGCAGATACTAAATATCAAAACACCTTTACAGCCTGTACTTGGAATCAAGTACAAAACAGTGATGCTATTGATGTTGAAAACGCTTCCGGTGTTGATGTAACAGTCAAGGGACTCACTGTTACCAGTTGCTTTTTTGACTCTGACTTTGAAACTACCGGTAGCTATATTAACTTTACTGGTATCGGTACATACGCTGATGATATTGATAAAGAGATTCAATGGTTTGGAAATGTTAATGAGTTAGGTACAGAGGTATGGTATGATGCTAAGTTTGGCGCTAGAGTTCAAATATCTGGTGGTGATATTACGTGTGATACTATTAATGGAGCAGTAGTTGGTACTGCGTCGATTAAGTTTGCTCAGTATTCAAACGCGTCTGGAACAATTGCCAATGATAGCGTTATACCAATCACAGAGGAGATTGATCCGGATGGTATCGGTACAGTGAGTGGTGGGGTTGTGACACTAGGTGCGGGTACATACCAAATAACTCACAGTGGTGAGTATAAGGAAGATGATAATGATAGTACGGATTTCTTCAACGTTATAACAAGACACAATGGTGTTGACAAAGCAATTTTTATTATCAACGAAACAGATGAACAAACTCAATCTACAAATAGTTCCTTTTTGTCAAGATCAACAACATTTCTAATAACCAGTACATCATCACAGACTGTTAATATATTTGCAGATGAACAAGCCACCGGATTTGGCGCTAATGCTACCTTAGAATACCGTAACGTGAGGCTGTACATTCTCAAGCTGGCATAATATAAAATATCAGCATACACTACCGCTATGGTATATGTAGATAATTTCTATATAAAAGAGATTAAAATACTATCTACATAGTATAAATATAGGTATGGCAGCAATTAATTTTCCAGACAACCCGCAACCAGGTGAACAGTTTGTAACAGGCTCAAAGACGTGGCGGTGGAACGATGTCAAACAAGCATGGGAAGCTGTAAAAGGTGGTACAGAAATAATTCCAGGTCAAGATACACCACCGAACAATCCTCGTATCGGTGACTTGTGGTTTGATACTAGTACAGGTGTATTGTTTTACTATCTTAATGATGAAGATAATACACAACAGTGGGTTGATGTATCTGCAGGTAGTGGTGACTTTGAAACTTTAACAACCCTTAACTCAAGCAGTGCTAACTGGACTAGTACGTTTACAACTGTAACTGCTAATAGCGCTGATTGGGATGCACATACAGATCCATATGATGATACACCTGTAACTACTCTACAAGCGGCTAGTGCAGAGTGGGATGATACATCAAGCGTAGTTCAATCAAATAGTGCTACTAACTGGGATAATACAGCTAATACTCTAGAGTCAGTCACAGACAACGGATCAGCAACTCTCAACGATATTAGTGTAGGGAGAATTGTAACATTGCACCCAACAAATGTAGGTCTAAACAACAGCGCCACTGGTCAGCAATCCGCTGCGATCGGTGGTAGGGAAAACAATGCAAACGGAATTAGGTCGACCGCTTTTGGAGGTAGAAAAAACACAGTAAGCGGCACAGACAGCACCGCAGTCGGAGGCACCAATCAAAGCGTAATTGGCGTTGATTCAGAGGCTTTAGGATCAGTAAACCTTAAATTATTTTCTAAATATGCTTCTGCTGTAGGAGCAGCAAATAGCACTATAGGAACACTGAGTGGAGTTGATCCATTCCCAGAAGACCTTTACGCAAATGAGTCATTCGCAAAACATTCTATTATCTTAGGTGGTGAAAATATAGAAATCCAACACGCTCAACATGCCGCTACAGTAGGTGGAGAGGCAAATACGGTAGAAACCAATCATCACCGCTCTGTAATATTAGGAGGCACGGGCATCACTACCGATGCAGAGGATACTGCATACGTTTCCAATTTAAATATCAAGGCGGGATTCAAAATGCCAACAGGAGCAACCGATACCTACGTTCTTACTACTGATGCAAGTGGTGTTGGTACTTGGCAAGAGAATCAAACTGCAGTAATAGATTTAGGAGTGCAGGCTGATACTAACGCAGCAGAAAGTGCCATGACTACTAATGGCTTCTATACTTGGACAGAGGCTGATCCTGATGCCTATAGGCAGTTATCTTTTAAAGACTCTACCAAAATATGGCACGTTAAGGAGATTATTAATGACAATCTTACAATTACCGTAGGTGGTGTCGGTGATGATTTTGCTACTCCTGCAGATGCTAACCGTTATCTTTCACATTTTGATATTGCTCATAATATTACAGTACAAGTTCTAATTAGACCAGGTACTTATACGAATCAATTCTCTATATTTGGACATCCTCACGGTGAAAGGATTTTCTATAAGCCGTTTGATGCTGCTGCTGAGCCTAGTAGCTACCCAATTACTTCTGACTTTTCAACAGGTACCGGTGATATAGTTGCTGATGAGGCTATGTTACGGAGTAAATATCCAGTGGTAATAGAAACGAACACTATCGATCCAGGATTAAGAGCCGGTAGTGGTAAAACATTAATTTTTAAAAACTGCCTGTTTATTGGATCCGCTGGTACTGATAAAGACGGTGCATTCGCAGACGAAGGTGCTCATATTGACTGTCAGGGCTGCACGTTCTTTAGATTTAGGGACGGTATCATTGCTGAGTCTGGTTCTGATATTAGATGTCCTCAAGTAGCTGCAGCCTGGTGCACACGCGTTGGTTTCTTTGCAACTAATAGATCCCTATTAAGATCTAGTACGAATCCTGGTGCGACTATCGTGTGGTGTAATGAGGGAGTAGATATTAATAATTCATTTTGTGAGATGAGTTATATTGATTTATTTAAGATTCAAAACCATGGAATAGAGATAAGGCATCATTCATCCTTTGGTGAAAATGATTCGATTAACGTTACTGCTGACTTCTGTGGCATGAACGGTACCACTGATGCTGTAATATCTGTAAGACGTAATAGCTACGCTAAGATTTCGAATGTGAATATTACAAACAACATAACAGCTGGGGTTAGGGTTTACGGTAATGGGTATATATACATGCCTTCACCAGCGGTAATTAGTACACCATCTAATGGGACGTCTGGAGCGATAGAGATGGCTTCTTTCGGTACGATAGAGACCTCCTACGGTACACCGGCTGACTTCGCGGCGGACTTTACTCCCATACTTGTCGCCGGTAATCCGGTGACACCAACTGCAACCGGGGTTGGTAACGACTATAGCTACGATGGTGGAGTATATGGTTCAATATTAATCACCTAAGTCGCTACATAAATGTGGTAGTTTTATGGTTAATTATCTCGGCAAATATTATTGTATCTATTAAATAATGGTATGGTCCCAGGAATTCCTATTTCACAACTACCACAGATAACAAATAACACAAACCTTAGTCTTGAGTTAAACGGGTCAGAGCAGCTTGCTATAGCTCGCGATACTATTACATACAATACAGACATACAAGAGGTTGGTGATTATTACTACGTCAGTCTTGGTATAGATAATCTTGCAGCGCTCTCAGGTGGATGGCAAGACACGTTCATAACAGTATCTAATAGATCATTCTTTTGGGATAGTGTTTATAGTTCAGTAGCTGCTACATCTAGTCAATGGGATTCCGTATATAGTACAGTTAATACTCTAAGCGACTTCTGGGACGGTGATTTTTGTAATGAAACAGTATATTTAAGTACCGTTAGTGCTTGTAATGGTGCACCTATTGACATGTCTAACAGCAGTATAGGTAATATTAATTCTCTTACTGCTACCGAGATACATAGTTTATCGTCATTTACTCACTATCAAGACATACTTATATCAGAATTGAGTGGGTTTGAAGTTGGTGGTTCTGTTGAGGTAGCAGAAAAGGTTACAGTAGGATCACTGCAAAGAGGTGCAGAAGCATTAAATGTACAGGGTAACGTTCAGGTTGATGTAGGTTGGGTTGGCTTATCCGGTGTTGAAAACGGTGGATTAGGATTCCTAACTCGGGATGGAACGGCTGGTGGTATTGGACTGGCTGGTGCTTCAAACAAGCTAATTGAAAATGATGGAGACGGGGCTGATTTGTATGTTAATAGTGCTGGTGATGCTGTAACTAGAGGAAACTTATCAGTTAATACGGATCAAACAATAAGCAAAGTAACTGTTAAAGGTGGTGATATTGCGATTGATACAAATGGTAATAATAACTGGGGGTATATTGGGCAGGGACCAGCCGGTAGTGGTATTGGTTTGCGTGGTGCTGGAGCTAGCTCTCTTACTGAGTCACACCTGTATGTAGCTCAAGGTGGTAACGTTGGAATAGGTACTGAAACACCTAGTAACAAACTCTTTATAAAGGGTGGTACTATTAAAATAACTGATGATCCTGGAACCTCTGCTGTATCCATCAGAGACGTTGGAACAATTGAATTAGCTAAAGATGGTGGTGGAGCATTAATAGATTTTAAGGCTGCTCTAGGTACAGATTTTGACTCACGTATAGTGAGTAATGCTAACAATAACCTTGACTTCTTTACCGGTGGTGATGGTAATACGCAACGGTCACTTCGCATAACTCCAGATGGTGATGCGATAGTTACTGGTGTATTATCTGCTAGTTGTGGTAATAGTGAAGAGTGGTGTGACACAACAACAGTAGTACAAACGTCAAGTGCTGTATGGGAAAAGTCCACAAGTGTAAATGTTTCAGCGACTGCACCAGCTCAAGAAGATTTAACTAACGGTGACCTATGGTTCGATTCAACTAACGGTGACTTATTCATGTACTATGTTGACGAGGATGAAAGCTCAAGTCAGTGGGTAGATATTAACGCCCTAGGAGGCGCAGGAAGTGTCTACTGTGATACAACATTATTCCTAAATCAGGTTAGTGCTTGTAATGGTGAAATGTTCATTGAAGGTACTGTTAATGTTGATGGTCACGTAGACTCAAATGCATCTATCAGTACTAGAGGCACTGGAACATCAACAAGACTTCTTCCAGATGGTAGGATAGAACTTAGAAAAGATGGTGGTACACCAGTCATTGATTTTAAAAGCTCAGCTAATAATTATGATACACGCATTAAGTCTACTACAACTGGTAAATTAGCCTTCGATGTTGGAGGTGATGGTAGCATTATTAGTAATGCTCTTGTAATTTCTAGTAATGGTAATATTGGTATAGGTGAGCTCAATCCACAGAATAAGCTACAGATACAAGATGGTGATATTGCCTTACTTGGTGCTACTATAGGTGGTGCTGGATTTATTACACAAGATGGTACAATAGGTGGTATTGGTATATGTGGTAATAGTAGTAGACTAATTAAAAGTGGTGGAGTTGGTGCAGATTTATATGTTACTGATGGTGGTGTTACTTATACAAGAGGTAGCTTAACTGTAGGCGGTAATATTATTGGTACTGGTAATATGAGCCTTTCAGGTGGATCTACTCCAGCGTCAGGATTTAACCTTAATTCAAATGTTGGTGGTTTAGAAATAATCGACGCCCAAGGCACTGATAATCCATATATTGACTTTAAAACTTCACGTAGTGAGGGACATGATACACGAATCATACAGAAAGATAACGGCTTAGCCTTCGTTACTGGTGGTGATCCTGTAGCAACTCAGAGGATGATAATATCAGATAGTGGTGAAGTTGGTATTAATGTACTAGACCCACTAGAACAGCTACACGTTAAAGGTAATATAATGGTTGGTGAAAAGGTTGCCGATGCGACTGGACTACTACCTAATCATAACTACATTCGTTTCGCTGGTACGTATGCTGATACTGGCGCATTTATAGGTGAACGTAGATATGATGGTACAGTACAGAAAAGTGAATTAATCATATTCAACGGTAATGATAACGGTATTTTGGCTCCCTCCACCGGCCCTGACCGGGTTCGGATAGCATCAGGTGAATTTAGATTTGATACTATTGGTGATTCTGGTATCACCGACGGCATGACTCCGGATGAGGTCTTAACTAATGGTATTTTCACTAATAGATTTATTATTGATGCTGACGGTCGTGTTGGTATTGGTAACGAGACCCCTCAGTCCAATGGTATATTGACTACGGAGGGTAACATATATGTTGCATCTACAATTGCTGGTGGTGATGGCGGCTTTATAACAGCTAACGGTACTGGTTCACCCGGTGGCTTTGAAAATAAGGGTATAGGATTAGTTGGTAATCAAAACCGGTTAGCTGATAATGGTGGTGTTGGAGCAGACTTCTATGTCACTGATACCGGTAAGTCAGTTGTTAGAAATGCGCTAGTATTAAAGGGTAATGCTCAACCGATAACTCCGGACGAAGGTACTATATACTTTGACAATGTTACTAAGGAATTTAGAGGCTGGGACGGAACTACTTGGGTGTTGTTGGGTTAATTTACATTAGACACATAAATATAAACATATGAACATTCTTAAATTCACAGATCTTGGAGTAATTAGTGAGCCTAATCAGCAATCCCTAATACCTATAGTAGAGGATAACACAAACTACGTTACACCGGTAAGTGGTATTACAGAGTATATTATTAACAGCATAGAGCCTGTTATCATAGATCCTAACTGGACATATACTTATACAACAGTTGAATCTAATAGTGCTAACTGGGAGACAACTTATCAAAGAGTTGATGGTGCGCAAACATTTTGGGATATTGCTTATGATAAAGTTAGTAGCTTGAGTGGAGTATGGGCAACTCAATACGATGATTCACCTATAGCGGCTGTAAGTGGTAACTGGAATGATACATATCAGAGAGTACAAGACGATAGCGATACATGGGATAGTACATATACTACAGTTAAGAGTAATAGCGCAGACTGGTTTACAGATGTTCAGGCTATTAAGAATGAGATTTTAGGTGGTCTGTATCCAATCGGTGCTGTATACATGACTGTGAATAACAATAATCCAGGTTCCTTCTTAGGTATTGGAACTTGGCAAAAGACATCACAAGGTAGATTTTTAGTTGGTCAAGGTAACAGGGGTGATCAAGGTGACCCTACATTTAACGCAGGTAACGGCAACAGAGGTGCATACAAACACACTTTAACACAACAAGAAATGCCTGTACATAGACACGGATTTTCTGGTGCTAATGGTAATTACGACGGACAAAGCCCGTCTCCCTTTGAATTAACAAAAGATGATCCTGAACAAACACATAATCCAGGATCCACCTACAATACAGGTATTAGAGGTATATTGGATGCAGGTGGTAGCAAATCCCACAATAACGTCCCACCGGAGTATGGTGTATATGTATGGATGAGAGTTAGTTAATAATACGATCCGTAAATATCGGTATCATTAACATCCATATCAAATATATCCTTTGACTTAACGTCTATATCTCCTGGATACGACTTAGCTTCAGAAACATCATCCGTAGCAATATCTGTATCAGTTACTCCATTAAACAGATTATCGTGAACTTGTTCGTTCTCACATTCTGTAGGCGCACCTGGCTCAAACGAGCTCTCGTATCTCTTAGCTCTTAACCTCCATACATAATGACCAAGAGCTGGGTTAAGCCCTCCAGCAATATCTTGATCCATTCTCTCAGTTACTTCAAATATTTTTGAGCACCTATCACCAGGTCTATCACAACCTAGCTGTACGAAGTCTATAAGATCACCAGACTTAGGTTCTAACTTATGATTTGTCTCAATGAACTTATCGATAATTTCATACTCTGTTTGACCATATAGCGCAGTCAAAGAATCCGATAATGTGTCATTTATAATAAGCTGCTCTGAGCCATTCTCAGTTACTATATCAATTGAACCATTTTCTGTCTCAAGCTCATCTGCAAATTCTAATAACGGTAGTATATCACCACGCTCTGTACGGATGAATAAGTCTCTAGCAGATAATGTATCTTCGAATGTCTTAATATGTACATACCCGGTAAAGTCATCTTGAGTATCAAAACCGAATTTTTGTAAGCTTAATCCTTCATTGCTGAGCTCTATGTACATTTTAACAGGTATTGGACCGTAAAGTACTGCAGTAGGCTCTTCCCCGTAGAGAGTGTCAGCGCTCCTAAAGTTAAACGTATGTATATAGTAGTCCACCTCAACTCCAAAATTGTTAATTAAATCATTAAAGGATTGATCAAAGACCAACTGTTCTGCGTTATAACCATCAGGACTAACTATACTACTACAGGCTGCATTAGCAACAGACATAATCTCGTCTGGTGTGCAGTTTAGTCTAGATTGATTACACTCTGCCATTTTACTTTTTAGTTAACATTCCGCACTGATTACCCTCCTCGTCTTCAAACATCTTCACCTCAACATGAGAGTTACCAAGTGATTTAGTTTTACCGGGTTGGAAGTCCATTCCATACTGTGATAGTGTATTAAGCAGAGGTTGCCCCATTAGCTTAATTTGAGCAGCTCCACCGTTAACAAGGTTGTTAATATACGGGCTTTTATGTAGGTGGTCCTTCTTCATCAGGTTCTGATGCTTCCTATCACCCCTCATCATACTCTTGCCATTATTAGGAGATGCAAGAGCAACACTATATTTGTCTCCTTGATAGTACTCCTTAAAGGTAATCATAATAGTATTTAATAAAAAACCTGTTGAATCATACGACTCAACAGGTTTTAATTTATGTTTTTATTTCAAATTAATCTACAGCACGTGTACCTGTTGAAAGGCTACCGACTTTATTACTCTTACCGTCGTTGTATGAAGTGTTGAGGTTAGATCCGCTATCAAGCTTACTATCAGCACCTTTAGCAGTAGCTGCAGCAGCGGTCTTAAGATCACCTACCTTGTTATTCTTACCGTCATCGTATTTTCCACTGTGTGTTGAACCAGTATCAATACCTTCTTCGTCTTCTTCACCAAATGCGCCTTCAGTAGCAGCTTCAGCTTCGTCACCGTCTTCGCTGTCTGACTCACCCATGGCTGCTTGAAGAACATCGCAAAGTGCTTGTGCAACGTCTTTTGAAAGTGTAACGGTGATTTCATCACCACCTTCTACTTCATCTTGTGCTTCGGTATCAATACCAAGAGCATCAAAATCTTCGGATTCCATCTCGTCAAAGTTTTCTGAAACCATGACCTTATTGTAGAGACTATCAAACTGTGATTTTTGTTTCATAAAATTATTTAAGCCATCTTGTGCGATTTTCTCTGATATTTGTGAACTTTCTTCATTTTCATCAAACTTTAGTTGTGTGGCGAAGTGATTAATAAGTGACTTTAGAATACTAACTCTTTCCTGATCACCTTGTTCACTGTATTGTGCATGAAGCTCCTTAGCTGACTGAAGCATACCAGCTGCTTTATGAGCAAACTCACCAGCACCGTGTTTAACAGCGTTAAGTACTTCTTGTTTTACACTAACATTGTTACCTTCTTCGTCTTCTTCGCTTTTCTCACCTGTACCATTGCATGGCTCACATCCTAAACCACCACACTCTTCACATTCACCGTCATCAGTACCGTCGCTCCTCTCTTCATCTTCTTCGGCAGCATCATCTTCTTTGTCTTCTTCACAGTCAACATAGTCGCATTTCTCTTTCTTACCATCTTTGTCATCATGCTTACCTTCCTCATCCTCTTCAGGCATATAACTACTAGTATACGACAACTTGTTAATATTATATAAGTTATCTTCTTTTTCCTTATCAGTAAGTTTTTCGATATCTACCTCAGCTTCTGCAAAACCACCTTCTTTAGTTGGACCTCCGGTTTGTAAAGCAGCATCACCTATCTCACTAGGACCTATCTTACCTTCCTTAATAAGATCCTTCTTCAATCCGTTCAACATACCCCCGTATACTGAACCTAAGCTATTAATATCATCTTTAGACATATATTTATTTATGTCTAGGTATAAATATTTTCAATGGGAAAAGAAAATAATATGTTCTACATGGGTAATACCAACCTTCCAAACTCGAATTGGAAGGGGGAGTGGACCAAGGACAAAATACGAGACCTTAAAAAGGCTAGTAAGAACATACTATACTTTGCTGAGAACTTCTTTCATATTATTAACCTAGATAGAGGTAAGGAAAAAATTCAGCTACACCCATGTCAAAAGCGCGCTATTAGAAAGATGCGTGATAATAGGTTCTTTGTATTATTAGCATCTAGACAGATAGGTAAGTCGACAATGATGACTATCTTCCTATTATGGCAGGCATGCTTTACGAAGGATCAGAGGATTCTATTAGTAGCGAACAAAGAGGCTACTGCTATTGAGATTTTTCAGAGGGTTAGAATGGCATATGAGGAGTTACCTAACTGGCTTAAGCCGCCTGTTAAAGAGTATGCAAAGACATCTATGACACTTGAGAATGGCAGTCGTATAGGTATTACAACTACAACTGGTACAGCTGCTCGTGGTCAATCTGTAAACTGTCTTGTAATTGACGAAATGGCTTTCATTGAACCTCACTTGGTTGAAGAGTTCTGGAAATCAGTCTTTCCTGTTATTACATCATCGAAGAAATCTAAAGTATTTGTATGTTCTACTGCAAATGGTACAGGTAACCTTTTTCATACATTATATACAGGCGCTGAAGAAGGTACTAACGGCTGGGGATATGATAAGATACTCTGGAATGAGGTACCTGGAAGAGATGAAGCATGGGCCGAGAATACAAGACAGGCTATCGGATCAGTAGATGCTTGGCGACAGGAGTTTGAGTGTGAGTGGATTGAAACTGGTGAATCAACTATTGATGCAGAGCTATTTGAGAAGATGGCGACTGAAATTTGTGATCCTAAAATCGTGCTTGATGACGGTGCGTATAAGATATGGGAAGAAGCTGATCCATCTAGATTATATGTAGCTGGTGTTGATACAGCTGAAGGAGTGGGCGCTGACTCATCATGCGTACAAATACTAGATATAACCGATCTCAGAGACATTAGACAGGTAGCATGCTATAATAATAACCAAATACCACCACTTGAGTTTACTGCTAAAGTACACTCTATATTAAAAAACTACGGATCACCGTTAGCTTTAATTGAGCGTAACAATTGCGGGGCGCAGGTTGTTGATAGACTATATAATGATTTAGGGTATGATAAGATAGTATCTTATGGTAATAAAGCAGCTAACCGTAAGAATGTTATGCAGGGTATGATTGCACATACTAATACAAAGTACAAAGGTGTATTAAATATGCGTTATTATATTAACGAGGCACGCGCCGTTACCATTAAAGATGAGCAGACATTAATGGAGCTTAAGAACTTTATTAGATATCCAAACGGTACATGGAAAGCAAGGCAGAGTAAGCATGATGATATGGTTATGTCATTGTTGTACGCTCTCTTTATATTGGAGAGGGAAATAACAGAACGCTTCTTCGAAATAGCAGAGCTTGATAGTATGGGTAAACCGTGTGTTATTGATCAGATGGATTTCGGTATTCAGTACTTCGAAGATGCTACCTCGATATATCTAGATAATGAAATAGTTGGAGGTAATAATAACGCGCTACCTCCAATGGTGTTCGGAATGGGTGAAAATCAAGCAGAGATGGATATGGATGAGTTATCTATGTTTGGTTATGAACCTTTACAATAAATAATAATATGGCTACAAATAAAAATCCGCAATCTCACCTCAATAAAAATAGGTTAGATAAATTTATACTTGTTTTTCAGCTTCCACCAGCTTTAAGAAAAGTAAATAAAAATAGTCAAAGATCCACTTATAATGTTAATGAAGATTCTTTTCAGGTATCTGTTTATGGGGTTGTTGTACCAGAACTAACAGTTCCTGCTATACAAATACCGTACGGTGGTAGTAACTTATACAACTCATCACATTCACGTGAGCCATATCCACCTGTAACTGTTGACTTTACAGTTGATAATGAATTTAACAACTATTGGACGATCTATAAGTGGTTAGATTTAATGCATGATGATAAAACTGGTTTATATGATGAGGACGATCTAGCTGAGAGAAATATAACAGATGGCGCAGTAGCCGGTCCGTTTAAATATTCAGACTATCAGACAGATATAACCTTATTTGGGTTAGATGAGTTCAATAATAAAAAGGTTGAATTTACTTATAAAAATGCATTTCCCATTACAATAGGTGGCATAAACTACAATTATAGAGAGTCAGATCAAATGGAAAGTAGTATGACGTTTGTTTATTCCCAAATACACACTAAACTGCTAAATATATAGCAACTTTTAACTGAATAGGCATAAATAATTTTATGGCTAGAAGGACAATACAATCTCCAGGAGTTGAAATCAGAGAGAGTGATTTATCACTACGGACAGTTTCACAAGGAACAACAACATATATTACAGGCTTTTCGAATCAAGGACCAACCGATGAAGTGGTTGGTGTAACTGGTATTACAGACTTTGAGCAGATTTACGGAATGCCAAGAACACCGGCTGAGAGATACTTTTACCATACGGTAAAAGCTGCTCTTAACTCTACCGGACGGGTACTAGTTAATAGACTACCTTACGGTGAAGAAGAAGGTCAGGGATTTGGATCCAAGGTAGGCGTTCTTGCGTATCCAGCAGCTATTGGTAAAAGAGATACTGCTGAGATCACAGTATTTGGACCAATTGATGGTGATGCTGAAACTAACGGCCTTTCTTCTGCTGATATTTTATATACAGACTTAACTGATGAATTTGATCAGTGGATTGATAACGGTGTAGGTCAGAATCCTCGTTACGAGTCTACTACTGCTTATCTTTCTGATTTTGATGCTACTCAAGAGACAGTTAATGACTTTAGTAGGAATGAAGCATTTTACATTGGTAAGCCTAAGCAATTCGAAATTACACAAGAGCAATACTTAAGACTCTCAAGTGGTGATTTGTTTACAGGTGGGTGGTCTAATATTGCAGGTTCATCTGAAGATTTCACTTCTCTACAAACTCTTTCAAGTGCAGCTGTTATTGTTATAAACAAGGGACAAACTATTGTGGATGGTCAATTTAATGGCTACTACATCGGCTTAGCTGATAATACAAACATTAACCCTGCTAGTAACTTTGATGCAATTAACAGTATTCAAACCACTACAAGAAGTGCAGGTGATGCTGGTAGTACTAACTTTACTACAATCCCAGATACAAGATTTGAATTCTCTCTAACAGCTACTCCAGAATTTGGTGATAATCCTGCTACTAACTCCGTCTCGCAAGTAATGGAGGACAGAATCGCTTCTTATGATATTTCTCCACGTGAGTTTGATGATACTCTCAACGTAGGAGTATTTAAAATAAGACAATCAGTATTCTCAAAGGACGCTTATGGATTGGATTACCTACTTGAAGAAGGATACAACGGTTCAATTGGTCAGTACAGGCAGAGAAATGCCGAGAATGGTGGTGCACCTGTTAACTTCTTCCTTGAGACAGAGGAAAACAGCTCACGAAACATTGATATTTTAGTTAACCCCTTCTTATCTGATAAGATTGCAGGTATTCAGCTTAATGACGATGGTACTCCTAAGAAAAAGATCCGTGTTCTTACACAGTCACTTGTTGATGCAGTTAGTTCTGGTGATGTATCGCTAGACATTGCCGGTGTAGGTACAACTGATGACCTAGCATATCTAACTAGTACGTTAGGGCTAGCAGATTCACTATTCCCGATTGGTGTATATGGTGAGACTAATCTCGCTGATAAGAAGATTGGTAAAGTTCCTGCTAAATTAGACAGAGCTCTAGAGCGTGTTAAGAACGATGAGAAGTTTAACATCGATATTATTGCTGAGGCTGGATTGGGTACCATTAACACTTACTCCGAGACTGCTGAGGCTGGTCTTAAGGAGCTAGGGTTTGATGATACAAGAACAACTCCTGCTATCGAAGCGCTAAGAACATCTAGAGACTTAGAGGCGTTAGGTAGAGATGCTAGAGACAACTACATGGCAATCTTCAATAGATTTAATACATTCTGCGGACCTACTAAGGACGGTGGAAGAGGTGATGTACTATACATTGCTGACCCAATTCGCCAAGTGATAGTATCTGGTAAGGATAGTAAGATTCTTGATGATAAGTCAAAGAACTTCTACACAGACGTATACTGGGCACTAAGACATCAGTTTGAATTAGCTAATACCTCGTATGCTACAGTGTTTGCAAACTTCATGAAGGTATACGATAGTTACTCCGGATTGTTTATCTACGTACCATCTTCTGGATTTGCTTCTGCTAAGATGGCTTCTGTAGATGCTCAAATCGGACCATGGGGTGCACCTGCTGGATTCAATCGCGGTATTATTAATGATGCGGTTGACATTGCTGTAACACCTAACCAGAGACAACGTGATGACTTATATAGCGTTAATCTTAACCCGATTGCTACATTCCAAGATAGAGGTAATGTATTCTTCGGGCAGAAGACACTGCTTAAGAAGCCAAGTGCGTTTGACAGAATTAACGTAAGAAGAACGTTCTTATATCTTGAGAAGATTACAAAGTCTACTATGAAGTTCTTCTTGTTTGAGAACAATACACTGTTTACAAGATCACGAGTTGTTAACACTCTTACACCTACGTTCGAAAGAATTAAGGTTGATGATGGTTTATACGATTACTTGATTGTATGTGATGAAAGAAACAACACTCCAGAGGTTATTGACCAAAACGAGATGGTAGTTGATATTTATCTTAAGCCAGTTAAGACAGCTGAATTTATCTTAGTCAACTTCTATGCAACAAGAACGGACGCAAACTTCCAGGAGTTAGCAGGAGGTTAATATACTTAATAACAAGAGCCGGTCCGTTGGACCGGCTTTTTTTGTGTTAAAATGTAATAAAAGCTGTTTAATGCTATAAATAATTATATGTCAAACTTCAGATCAAATCAGAACATAGAGACCTTCTACGATCGCGCTCAATCGAGAGATTTTGCTCGTGACTTTCTTTTTAGGGTACACGATATCGTATTAGCGGGTGGTGTAGGACTAGAGCCTAGTGAGTTAGTTTACGCCAAGGCTGCAAGTTTACCTGCAAGAAATATTAGTAACATTCAAACACCTTATATGGGATTGAACTTTAATATTCCAGGTAGTGTTACCTATCCAGGATCTGAGGCATTTAATCTTAAGTTTTACTTAGATGCAAATTCTGAACTAAGAAACAAAATGGAAGCTGCATCACGTATCGTCTTCGATGACTCAACATCAACCGGTCAGTATTCTACACCTACTCAAGAGCACTATATTCACTTACAGCAGCTCAATAAGAAGCTCGAGCCTATTTCCGATTACATGTTATATGGTGCTTCAATTCGTGATATTGGCGCTATTGAGTATCAAATGGCTACAGGTACTGGTACTACAGTTGAGATGGATGTAACTATGTCATATCACTTCTACAAACAGACTGGCGCTGCTCAATCCTAATATATGTCTGTTGATCCTATAGGCAGTCGGCTCGATTCACTTTCCCGGTCTTGGGATAATGATATACCGACTAAATTTTTATGGACTGTTAACTTTACAGGCCGTATGGGAGCATTAATGGAGAATGTTGGTGTATCTGTTGCACGGGTACTGCAGGATTATGACGATAAGAGGTTTGCTGTTATACCTAACCTATTCGATAAACGATCAGACGATAATATTGGATTTATCTTTGCACAGTCAGTAGCTCTTCCTAGTGAGCAAGTGACAGTAGGTACACTTCCAGTTAAAGGTTCAGGTGGTTTTGTAGCCGGATATTATGGTGACCGTAGAGTTGATTACGGTAGCGGTAATAAACTAGATATAACGTTTTTAGAGCAGAATAAGGATATTGTTGATATGTTTATTAGACCATGGTTAGTTGCGACATCATACTATGGTCTAATTGAAGATGAATTTGATGCACGTGACTTAAAGTGTGATATACAAATTAACTTACACTCACGTAACCCAAGCGGTTATGAAGGGCAATCACAATTTGTTAAGTTTGGTAGTCACTATAATAAACGAAAATCTTATCTGTTCGAAGATTGTGCTCCTATTAATATCGAGGGTGATCAATTAAGCTACAATGAGCTTACACAAGACGACTTAGAGAGAACAACATCCTTTACCTTCTCTAAGTATAAGTTACTACACTAGCCCGTTGATTTTAGAGGAGTTGCAACTAACTATATTGTGTTCAGTATAGAGCTAGACTTACCTAGTGGTAAGACCATAAGGGTAAATGAATTGAATAATGAGGATTATTTACCTATTCTTAAGTTTTGTCATAACAGTGACTTCAAAGGTCTAAACTTATATTTTGAGAAATTATACCTAACACCTGACTTAGATATATTTGATAGGTTCTTTGTTCTGTTGTATGTAAGGAAGCTATTCGTTGGTAGTAAATTAGCATTCGTAGGTAAGGATGATGTTGATATATCTTATAGTATAGATGATATACTTGAAAAACTATTAGATAACCATACTAGCGTTGAGAAGGAATTATCTGTAGATGGTTTAACCGTATTAGTAGATATACCTGTAGGTTCGTATTTTCAAAGTATTGATGATTTATATCAATACACAATACGCCAGGTTAGATATAAAGATAATATCATAGACTTTACATCTATTAGTTATGACGAAAAAAATCAAATACTAGATAGGTTACCTACAGCCATGTTTGTACTCATACAAGAGTATCTAACTGATTTATCAAACTCTCTGTTTGACTTGACAATAATAGAAGAAAATAAAGATTTTGATATATCTGAAATAAACATTAACGTTATAGGTAATGGTGTTATATACTTTATGAGCTCTATATTCAAACTAGATCTTTTATATTTTTATGAGACTCTTTATAATTATAATCAGTTTATAAGCAACGGGTCTGGTGATTTTTTCAATTTAACGTTTAATGAAGTTAAGTTATTACTAAAGATACATGCTGAACGCGTTCAAAAAGAAAATGAAGAGATAGAGAAAAAGGAACGACTAATGGGTTGAGTATTACAATACTTGGTATAAATAAAGCCATGAGCAACGAAGCTTTAAGCAACTTCATTAAGGATTTAGATAGTTTAAGCGAAAAGAACAAGACTAAATTAACAGTACCTTCACAGGGTAAGAGTTATAATTTTAGTTTGTTTAATGTACAGCAGCATAAGAGTGTACTAAAAACAGCATTTGAAGGGTTTACCGGGGTAATCAAAAGTAATAACATATATAATGATATCCTGAAGGATAATTGCGAAGAGCCTGTAGAGTTCTCCTTAGCGGATAGGTCTTATGTTCTTCTTGGTCTTAGAAAAGAGTCACTTAGTAATAATTATATTGTTGATGATGAGCGGCACGATCTTAATAAGTTACCAGAGCCATCCTTCGACTTTAAGTATGAAGATGTACTGGAGTATAACGGTATTACAGTTGAGGTAGTTATACCTACATTAGCTAGAGATACTGCTATGAATAAAAAGTTAATATCGGAACTATCTAAACTAACTGATAATAAAAAGGAAAAGGAGACCCTGAATATGGCAGTTACTCATGAAGTAGTTAAGTTTATTAAGAGTGTAAAGCTCGGTGACAATATATTTGTATTTGATGATTTTAATATATATGAGAGTAAGAAGTTAGTCGAATCATTACCCCTTAAGCTTAACAACGAGGTACTGCTATGGATTGGTGAGTTTAAGAAAAAAGAAGAGAAAAATTTAACGCTAGAAGATGGAACTATTGTAGAAATTGACGCGAGTTTCCTGGCTAGTGATTAAATAAATATGTGGAAAGTAACGACACTGGTATAATTAGCTCAGACGCTCGCGAGATGATAAGTGGTCTCATGGGTATAAGTGGTGAACGTGGTGTTGTTAAAGGGACTAATGCAGTAATAAAAGACAACGAGGGAGACGATCTTAAGGAGATTCTCAAGGTTGACTCATCTTTATCTAGTAATGAAACATCTAGATTTAAACAAGTTTTTGGTATATTTAAAGACGTTGTTTTTGCTGGACCGGAGGCGGAAAAACTACAAGCTGCTAAAGTATCAGAAAAGATGCGTATTAGTGGCTCAGAGAAAGACGTTACACTTAAAGAAAAGAGTAAAGACGGTTTCTTATCTAAACTGCTGATGTTAATAGGTAGCGTGTTAGGCACCGCGGCTACCTTCTTACAAGAAAAGTTAACTAAGCTGCTTTCACCACTAAAAACTCTTTTAGATGATATGATGCGCGCTGTGACTAGAATGCTAGTAAAATTAGGTTTATTATCTAGAGGCGGAGCAGCGCCAAGGCCGGCTAGACGAGCGGGTCCGGGAACTGCAGCGCCTCCCGGGAGAGCAGCATCCGGAAGCATAACCACCGCGGCTGGTGCAACTGCTGCCAACAGTGCCGCAAGAGTACCTACATGGTGGGATAAGACTAAGACAGCCGCTAGGAATGTGGCTACACGTGCAGGTGCTATGATACCTGCAGCAGTAAAGGCGCCATTAGCGGCTATGGGTGGTGTAATTTCAAAACATATTTCTCTATCAAAAATGGGTGGCATACTAAAAAGGGTACCGGGGTTGAGTACAATCATAGAGGGATTATTTGCTACTTATGATATCAAGAGTGCAATAGATATGCATAAGAACAGGCAGATAGATAAGGCAGAGCTAGACCAAATAATCGGTAGAAGAGTACTAGAGGGGGTAGGTGCTATTGGAGGTATCACTATTGGTGCTGCTATTGGTTCTGCACTTCTCGGGCCGGGATTTGGTACTTTCGTTGGTGCTGTTGGTGGTGATTTTGCAGGCAGGTGGGTTATGAATAAATTTTTAGATACTTTAGGTGCTGACTTGTCAGGGGTAGGTTCAACAGTGTTAGACATATTTAAGGTTAACCTTAAACAGAAAGACCAACAGAATGAGGATGAGGTTGATCAGGAATGGAACCGGGATGATATAATCTTTAATCAACCCTTTACTGATTTTGTTAAACACAGTGATGGTTCCATTACACGTCTTGATAATCAAGATGATGTGTTAGGAATAAAGACAGGTGGTGCTGTTGATAGGCTTATCGATAGCGCTATTAAGAGTGGTGGTAACAAGCTTAGTGATACTCTCTTACAACAAGAAGTAAGCATTAATAAGAGGATAGCACAAATAGCGCAAGATCAGACGGAGCTCTTAAGAGTCATTGCTACCAATACGAGTATAAATCAGACGAAGGGCTCAGTTGTGCAAGTTTCTCAGTCTGGTAGAGCTGCTCAGAATACAACATCAAGTATCAGGAAGACTTTCTCTGAGCAACCCACATAATAATTATGTATTATATAGATAAATTTGAAGATGTAAAGGAAGCTAGGTTAGCCACTTTTTTAAAGAGTGGTAGTCAAGATACTACTATTCCTAATGACGACGTATATAGAAAACCTATACCTAAATCAACATGTATCGATGTTATCCGCGATTTTAGTTGGTTTGCAGGTGGTACTTCGAGTGCCCTAACACAAGCTGCAATTGCAAAAATACCAAACCTTTTTATGGTTGAGAAAGAGCAAATTCTTGACTCGCAACTAGCTCAAGCTTTATATTACTTCGAATCTGCACAGAAGGATATTGAAAACGCTCAGGAAGTTACAAGCCAGATGAAACAATGGTTATTGGGCGCTGGTGAAGATAATGGTATACTAAGGCAGCTAGCTGCAAATGGACTTGACGGTATTAATTCAGGGCTATCTTTAATAAACAGAGGCGCCGAATTTTTAAGTCAAAATTTAGCCGGAGCATCTGATGCTGAAGCGAAAAGACTCACCCAAAACTATTTACGTTCTTTAATCGGACTCTATCTAACAAAAGATACCGGCTTTAAGTACTGCTTACCTTACTTTGAAAACCCTCCTACAATTACTAATAACTGGGGTAGTGCCGATAATCAAGGACTTATAAGGGGCGCGATCAATACTGGTATGGACATGGTGAATGAGGTGTCTCAGGCAGTTAACTTGTCTCAGCCAGGCGTTTATATACAAGAAGCAAAGTATTATAATTTCAACGACGAGGGGCCTAGCTTAACTGTAACAATTCCATTGTTTAATACAGTCAAGAGAGGCTCAAAGGTACCATATATACAAAACTACGAATTTTTGTGGCTATTAACTTATCAAAACAAGCCATATAAAACATCTTTTGCACGTACAATGCCACCTAAGATGTACGACATTACTTTACCCGGACTAGTTAATATGCCATATGCTTATATTAAGAGTCTCAGCGTAGATTTTAAAGGTACTGTAAGAAATAAGAGTTTTTACATTAACGGGCTAGGTAATATTACTGCGCCTATACCAGATGCATATGAAGTTACTATAGAGCTTCAGTCACTAATACTTGACTACGCAAACTTAATGGTTGGTGAGGGTTTTGGTGTTAGAATAATAGACAATGAAGTATCTGTCGGTCGAAATGATACAGGTGGACCAAAACCTGGTGACGGTGACACTGTTGCAACATTCGGACCTACACCTTCACAGGATCCATCAGCTCCTCAGAACACTAGTGCTCCTTACCTCAAAGAGAATACTCCCGAAGGTAGAATAAATTTCCAAGCCGCGTTGATTGAAAAAGCAAAGGCGGAAACTCTGCCAGATGAGGTGAAGAAGAAAGTCTATGGCGCGGGGAACTATGATTTTGACGGTGCCTTTGGCGGTTCGGGGACTTTTGGTACTGGGTTATAACCCAGAACGTTAAATTAAACAACATTAATAATGAGTACAATTAACAATGGAGCTAAACAGAACAGTATAAAGGATACTGATATTAGTAGTCTAGATCTTAGCCTGTATGAAAATATATTTAACGTTAATATATTAGACAACATAGATAATCAGCACTACTTCTACAATACGCTTAATAATGTATCGTTACCTGAGGATCTAGATGATAGTGTTTTTAATGAAACTGAATTAAGTTATGATATACCCTGGACTACCCTCTCTCATAAAGTGTATGGTACTATGTCTTTATGGTGGTTAATATTTTTAGTTAATAGACCTGACTATATATTTCTTGCAAAAAGCGGTATACCTATTAAGTTTATAAAGGCAGAGTATGTTATAGATATACTCTCGCAAATGAATAATTCCTAATGAGTACAGATGTAAATACTAAGGGCACTAATTTAAAGTTTAGCCTATCTCTGATAAAAGAGAATAAGTTTACCGGTAAAACAGAGTCTCTTCCATTATCGCCCGGTGTAATTTCGTATCTCTCGATTGAGGATAATATACTCGATATGGGATTAAAGGGAACTATATCTATTGACAATAAACACAGGTTATTAGATAAGTTAGATAGTAGTTCTAGTCACAGTACATATATTGATATTAATATAATGGATACCGAGTCTCTAAATAAGCAGCTCGGTAAAAAGTCGATTAGTTTTTTATCGTTGATAGAAGATGGCTCGTCTCTATCTGAAAACATTCAAAACAATAGAGCTGTATATAAAATAGAAGAAGTAGTTTCATCTCTGCTTAAGAAGTCGTCCTTATACTCTATTGATCTATTCAGCAATGATGATAGTGATAATATCACTAATCATATGAAAAGAATTATTAATACGTGGCAGGAAAAAATACTCACTAGAGGTGAGGGTAATATACTTGGAGAGTTTATTGAGACGCCTGTAACTGGTGATTTTATATCTTTTAGGGATAATACGAATGAGTCGTTGTATGATATTCTATCTAAAATGGCTTTAAGTACAAATATATCTGGTAAGCTACCAATTCTTAAGATAGTCTCAACAGAAAATGCAGGTCGTAGGTTAACCTTTAAGGACTTATTTACAGATGACCATGCTGATTTTTTAAATGCGTATATTTCCGGTAATATAGAAAGTGGTCGTGATTACAGTAGTGTATATCTAGAAGAGTTTAACATAGCTCCATATACTGGTAAGTCAGGAACACTAACTACAAATAACATTGAGGACTATCAAATACTAGAGGCAGATCTAGACCTGGCTAGAGGTAAGCACTGGGGAGATTATCAACTTGATTTAACTGGTGAGGATTTAACAGAAACTCGAGTTGAGCTGTTAGACTTTACATCTATAGTAAGTTCGTTTGAATCAGATGACTTAAAGTTGAGGGGCCCCATATATTCTAATATACCACTTTTACGTAAGGCAGATAAAAAGCTTTTTACAGTTGCACGTGATAACAATAAAGAGAGTGATGGTGTAGACATTTTAAAAAATAGTGTACAAAATAAGACTAAAAGAAGCTTTTTATGTTTAGGTGAAAGTATTATCTTAAATGTACCTGGTAAGATGTATAGAAAGCCGGGTATGTTTATAACTATTAACGGTGACGGTCCTAAGTTTGATAAACAACCATGGTTTGTTGTATCTGTAAAGCATATATTTAACGGGTTAGATCATACAAATGAAATTACTGCAGTACGATTGACTGGTAATGACCAAAGTTACGAGGTAATGTATAGTGATCTCTACCCATTAGTATTACTAGCAGGTGATGTAGTAGAAACTCTGGGTGATGTTATACCTGCAGTAAAGGAGGGGTTAAAAAAGCTAGTAACCGGTACCACAGATTTTTTTGGTAATGTTAAAAAAATCTTAACAACTAAATAATAAGACATGGTAATATACGGAAATAATATGCACGAAAAGCTGTTCGGTAATGCGTTAAGTAAAGACTACTTAGCGTATGCTACACCCTTCTGTGAGCTTGTAGATGATCCTGACTTTGAAGTGGATGTAGATATTGCTGTAAACTTTCACGCGGCTTGGAATAATGGTGATATTGATGCAGCAAGAAGAGCTATTGAAACCCTTGTTATTAATAGTGCTAACCTCGATCAATCAACTCTAAATTTTTACTGTGATAAAATGAAGTCTCATCCCTTCTTTAGTGGTGAGATAGATAGAATAAATGCAATATTTAATGATTCTAATTACCCTGATGTAACTCGTGGAGATGATGAGGTGGAGTTTATCGATTCATTGAAAGAGGCTGCAAGTGATTGTTGGAATTCACCATGCAATATTTTCTCTGAAACGTCAGATAGTGTTGGAAGACTTGCACAGGTTGGATCTAATAAAACTAGCAGTAACTCCTTTGACGTTGGGAGTGTTGCAGGTACATTAACAAACTTGTATAACGGGTTAGATGATGCTGTACGAAATAGTATACCTGAAATGTTCGCTAATGGTGTTGCAAGTATTACTCAAACAGCTAAACAGGCATGGAGTAATACACAGGAAGCCTTTGTTGGTAAAGAGAATATTGAAGGCGTTTTAAATCATTTGGTAGCAAATGGTAATGATGCAAGAAGTTATAGAGACAGTAACGGACAACCATTACTATATACACCTGATGTTAAAAGTTTCTTTGATCTAGATCAGGTGGCTACAAACATTTTAACTGAAATATCAGCTGAACTAGGTGGATGTGCAGATAAAGCTCAAAGCGCCTTACGGTATAATCCTTATAGAGATAATACAAGTACACCAGCAAATATTAGTACTGGTCAAGCAAACGGTAAAAAATATACTCGATATAATGATGGTATATATCCTACAGGTGATATAGGAGCATCAGATGCACCACAGACTTCTCAAGGTGGGATTAGAATTAGTAACGACAATACGTCTTATAAAACCGGTGACGATGATAGATTTGTAAGAATAACCAAGTCAATTATTTTTAGTCCACAGACTATTGGTTCTGTAGGAAGCTACTATAATAAAGAAGAGAAGGTACTAATATTAGATACTAGTTCTGCGGATCGACGAAAACAAGGTAAAGTCGGTATTGCTAAAGTACCAGACTATTGCCCGTCGGGTTTAAATTCTGAAGGTGATGGTGTGAGAGCAGCACAAGTACTATTAGGTAAACCTGCTAATCTAGATGAGACAGGTGCGTTTGCAATTAATAAAATAGCAAATGATTATACGTTCTCAAAGGGGGATGAAGCTGATGGTCATACTGGACATTTTAGCATTGAAGAATTACCAAAGGAATTTAACGAAGGTGTATTTCTGTCTAGTATATTTACTAAGTTTTTTGATGGGTATGACGATGCTCCTTCCGATAGTATTGCTGAGGCGATACAAGAAAGAGGGTTATATGCTATATTAACACCACGTGGTTCTCAAGACAGAAAATACGTAAGAGTAATTGGTCCTGGTGAAGGAGATAGTCCACGCATAGATTTAACTCCAGCGGCATATAACACAGTATTTGGTACTCTACCTAAAAAGACACCTAGTGAAGATAAAACAACAAAAAAGTTTAAAGATGCAGGGTGGCAGGTATATTTAAATACTGTAGCTCATACAGTTGATTGCGAGGTGCGGTTAGCTATAGGAGATCCATATGACATTATGGCGTATGCAGATGAGGTACTTACAGCTTCTTCCAATACGACAGGTTCAGATATAGTTACACAAACTCCTGTTATTTATAAAAATAGCGGCAAGATACGCAATAAGCCTATTCACCCTGACCTATATGAGGCGTTGACTTATGCAGCAGGTGCTATAAATGCTCAGCGAGTCGAAATAACTAGCGGTGGACAAACCAGTGGTAACAGCTTTGGATCATCTAGACATAATGTGTATAGTGTAAATGGTGGTTATGGGGGAATGGCCGCAGACTTTAAAGTTTATGATTCACAAGGTAGAGTGTTACCGATTAGTGATAATAGTAGTTGGACTAAGATAGCTAGAAGATTTGTTAGTTTTGTGAGAGGTAGAGGCTATACACCAGCAGGTGGTGCTGGCCCTAATTATATGGGAGATACAGTGCATTTTGATATAGCGCGTGGATATACCTCAACGACACAATCTAACTTCTGGATAAGTACAAAAAGTGGAGTGTCCTCCTCTCAAAAGATTAGGACAACTCCATGGTTGGCAGAGTTCAAGTAGGTTGTTATACATCAACTGTGTTATCTAACGTATCATCACCACTATCATCCATTAGTGCCTTCATAATATCGTCTCTAGAGAGTAGTACCTTAGTCTGATTATCAGCTATATTCATTCTCTCCTTTGCTTGAATGTCTATTTGCTTTATTTCCATCCTAGACTTATTACCTTCTTTAGCGGCATGTAGTTTATTAAGTGTATCAATAGCTCCAGTAGACGCCCTAATTAATTCAGCTATAGCTGCTACATCTCTATTCTCTGGAGCTGAGGAAATGTAGTCCTTTACATCTTCAACCATATCAATAGAGGTGTTAACTAGCGCGCTAGTCTTATTAAGAATAAACGCTTCCAGCTTATCAGCATCAAAATCCTCCTCCACCCTCTTAATCTCCGGGGTAGTGCTTTTATGGTCTTTGATTTGTGATAAAATATCATCCACAGCATCATCGATTTCACTCATATACATATTTAATCTCTTAGTTGACTTTTTCCATTTATATGCTATTATATGTATATATGGAATTAAGATTTGAGAAAACAAATAGTAATGCAGTGCTTCCAGGTAAGAATCATGATAACGATACTGGTCTAGATGTAACGTCGGTTGTTGATGTAACAATCCCTGCAAAAGGTTCAGCAGTTGTAGATGTAGGACTTAAGTTTAGCTTTATTGAGCCTGGATTTTGGGTTAAGATCGAAGGTAGATCTGGACTTGGGTTCAAGCATGGTATTATGCCTCATCCTGGTATTATTGATGAAGGTTATCGTGGGGATGCAGGTGTAAAGCTTTATAACTTAACTGATAAAGATTACGAGGTTAAGGTTGGTGATAGAATCGCACAGTTTGTTGTATATAGTAATCATCCTGTTAATGTAACAGAAGGAACAGTCGTACAATCAGATAGAGGTGATAAAGGATTTGGATCCTCAGGTAAATAAAGATATGGCTACAACAAGAAGAACAAAGGTAACTGAGCGAAAAGTAGGTAAAACTAAGATTAGAAAGACCGTTACAGTGTCTGTAAGTAAACCTACTAAGAAAAAACGTAAAAAGCGATAATGATTGAATTTGATAAAATATGGGTCGAGAAGTATAGACCGACAAAACTTGATGATCTTATATTAGATGAACAATCTCTTCGAGTTGTTAGTCAGTTTAAGGATGAAATACCTAACTTACTATTCACCGGTAATCCAGGTACAGGTAAGACGACCTTAGCTAGGATTATTGTTAATGATATACTAGGATGTAATTATCTTTACATTAACGCGTCAGATGAGTCAGGTATTGACACCATCAGACACAATATCACTAACTTTGCTCAGACCAAGTCATTCGACGGTGGCGTTAAAGTGGTAATACTAGATGAGGCTGACGGTCTAACCTCTCAGGCACAGGGAGCATTGCGTAATACTATGGAGACGTACGCTAAGTACTGCCGCTTTATTCTTACTGCAAATTACAAGCATAAGATCATTCCTGCCCTGCAATCAAGGTGTCAATCACTTGATCTGAAGCCTGTAATTGATCAGGCTGTTAAGAGGTGTTATAGTATTCTACAACAAGAAGAGGTAGTAGTATCAGATGTACAGAAGAAAGAGTTTGTAATGCTCGTTAAGAGGTACTTCCCTGATCTTCGTAAGACTATTAACGAGTTGCAGAAGAGTGTAATTAACTCTGAGCTGCATATTACAAATAGTGCTGCGGATGAAGCTTTACTTAAGTCGATCTTCGAAAAGATAACTACCGGTAAGTCATTAGAACTAAGAAAGCACTTAATTGAGAGTGAAGATAGATTTCAAGGTGACTATGATACACTTATGGCTAACTTTCTAGATCATCTATACGAGCAGCCTATGGATGATATGAAAAAGAAAGAGATGATCACTATATTAGCTGATCATCTCTATAAAAGCGCGTTAGTCCTGGATAAGGAAATTAACGCGTTTGCTTGTTGGGTAAATCTAGAAAAAGCTTATTAGCCCTTTAACCCACTCAGGTAATCCTTCGTGTATGCATTAACTTCCATCGATGGAGTTGCAGCACTAGAAGGAATCTGAGTGTTTTGTGTAGGTAGCTTTATTTGTGTTTGGCTAAGCTCACCGTCACCTATATCTGTCTTATTAGAAAGGTTTTCCTCGTCTTCGGCTAGTTCTTCTGGCTTAATATTAACCTTATCCTTACGATATAAGCTATCTGGAATAGGATCTAAGCCGGGATATGCTGATTCACCGGGCTGACCTAAACAACAGGGAATAGAGCAACGATGTGTAATTCTACCACCTGTATTATCAAGTGCAATATTCAGTACAGGTGAAAGTGAACCACCGTCACTGTTAGCAGGGTATCTTTGTGGCGACTCATCCTTAATACCTACAACACGAATAAGGAGACCAGACTCAATCATTTCGTCGAGCATATCCTTAATGTTTTGGCCTAAAGCCTTATATTCATCATGACTTTTAAACTTATCATCAAACTCAAAAATGTCACCTACTAAAAAACCACCTCTTTCGAATCTTTTCATGTAGGATTCGAATAGTGGAATAAATCTCTTTTGCTTAGCCATAACATTATTTATGTCAGTTTGTTGAGATTTATATGGAAAGTTATGACTTTATGTATATAACATAATAATGTTAGAGATAAAACTTGTTGTAAAGTGTAACAAGGAATAAATATAGTTGTGATTAAAATAGATTCATTAAAGAGACCAACCTCTCTAGATAATGCTATTAGAAGAGGCTTTATTTTTAAAGACTTAAAACTGGACCTTGATGCCTCAAAGTTTGTAAGATCGGAGCTATACTCCGAACCACAGCCACGAGACTTAAGTGAGCTACAGGATGCAAATGCTGTTATAACATCGATTAAAAACATATTAACAACAGCTCCTGGTGAAAAGTTGTTAAATCCAACGTTTGGGTTGGATATTAAGAAGTATCTTTTTGAACCGATCAATACAACAACGTCATACTTTTTAGCTACTGACATATACTACCAGCTTGGAGCACAAGAGCCAAGAGTAACGGTTGAAAATGTAACGGTAACAGGATCACCTGATCAGTTAGAGTTTAGTATTGATATAATATTTTCAATACCCCTTTTAGAGATTTATAGTCTCTCCTTAAAAACAACATTAAATAGAGATGGATATATAATAGTATGAGCTTAGAAAAATTTACAGACTTTAAACTACCGAAAGACGCTTATTTGAGTTTCGATGCAAACTCACTTAAAAACCTAATTATTGATCGTTTAAACGAAAATGAAGTATTTACAGATCAAAACTTTGAGGGTTCAAACTTCAACGCAGTTATTGATGTTGTCGCGTATATGTATCACGTGCTTTTATTCTACCTAAACACTACGTCCAATGAGAGTACCTTAACCACAGCTACAATATATGAGAACATGAATAAGTTGGTTTCTAATATTGGGTATAAGCCATTAGGTGATCAAACATCAATTTTAGCCGTAGATATTACAGCCGATAATATATTATCTGACGTATATACATTACCTAAATTTTGTAATATTAATGTTGGTGGTGTATCGTACTACTCTTTAGAGGATATTACATTTGAAAAGGTAACAGATAACTCTACAGAGCTTTTACAATTAAACTACAACAGTTTACATCAAGGCTCTCTTAAAGAGGCTATTTTCACTGCAAACGGTGAGGAATATGAAACGATCACCCTAATAGATACTTACACTTCAAGTCAGGTGATTAAATCTGCTAGATCTGTAAGTGATGAAAAATTTGTAGCAGATAATACCTTTTCTATATATGTACGTAATAGTCTTACGGGTAGGTGGTCAGAGTGGACCGAGACTGCATCACTATATTTAGAGAATCCTACCAATAAGAAGTATGAAAAGCGGTTTAACTCTGAGGGTAACTACGAGTTTAAGTTTGGTGATGGTAATAACGGGCAAACATTAAATGGTAATGATAGAGTGGTAGTGTTTTACTTAGAATCAGATAATGAGTCTGCTGTTGTAGGTGCAGGTGCTACTAGTGGTAAGAGTTTTGGATTATATACATCACCAGATTTTGACGGGGTGTTAAATGAATTGTATACAGAACAGAATCTTATTACACCAACTACAATTGAAAACCTGAGTGTGAGTAATAAACACAGCTCGACACCTATTAAAGCTGCTGAGTCCGTTGAAGAAATAAAGCAGAACGCTCCAGGTATATTTTCAACGCAGGATAGATTAGTTACTAAGGCAGATTATGCCGCACAAATAACACGTAACTTCGGTAACATTGCAAAACCGGTTAAAGTATTATCTAATGAGGATTATACGTCACAAGTATTATTTTACTTTAATAATATAGGTGTTAAACGAGGTATAGATGATGCTAGGACGTTATTATCTCAAGTCAACTTCTCTACATCGACTAACTTTAATAATATATACGTTTATGCAGTTAGATCTAATGAGGCTATTATAGATGATAAAATTCCGAACTACTTAAACGAAGGTCAGAAGAGATCGATCATTAACTTCTGTAATGTTAAAAAAGACATAACTCATAACGTAGTTGTATCAGACCCTATTTTTAAAGCGTTTAGTTTTGGTGTAGGTGAGATTAACAATACTAGCACGGTTGATAGTGTTATTACTAATTCTAAGCTTAGAGTTACAGTTGATCGGAATGTTGCAATTAACGACACTTCTATTAAAAGCAGAGTATCTAAAATTATTGAATCCTACTTCAAGGACGTACAGTTAGGTGATGTTATTGATGTTGCCGCAATAACACGTGATATTTTAAACATTGATGGGGTTGAGGGATTAGAGACAGTTAACGGTAATAATGTTACACCCAACTTGAGTTTTGTAATTTGGAATCCTGATTATAGAAATATTGATAGTACGGTATTGGCTAGGGATTATAAGTTAAAGGATTTTGAGTATGCTTATTTTTATGATATTTCAAACATTCTTAATAAACTAAGCATACGTAGAGTTTAATTATAAATAAGTATATGGCGGAAAATGAATTAGACTCATCTGGTGAAGTAAAGTTTGAGTATACCTTTTACTATACAGTAGCTGGTGCTACAAACCAAGAGACTTTAACCGGGTATGCTCTAGACAACTACCCAATGACGTTTAGACCTGCGGTTGGTGAGCAGTGGCCGCCAGAATTTTCAGATAAGAGAATTGTCTGGGATTATGGTGATGGTACAAAGTCGGAGGCTATAACAGGAGTACATGCATACACCAAGCCTGGTACATATAAGGTTAGATCATACATTTACGATAATTTAGGTAATGGTTATTACAATACGTTTTCTGTTGAAGTAGATGTGTATGATTATATCTCAGATAGTGTTAAAATATCAACGTCAGAAGATATACTACATTTAACCGGTGAAGTTAAAAATCCAATTACATTAGTACAGTATAACTCCATTAGAGCCATTAATGAAAACGGTGGTGATACTCCTAAGTTGCTATGTTACGCAGAACCTCTTACCTTTAATCAGGATTATGATTACTTTTTAACTGGGAGTGTTAACCGGACTTATGGTCACCTATTACCATCTTATACTTTTATACAGAAAATTAACGGTACAGAAAACCTACAAGTCAGTTCAGTAAATATATCAACCCAAGATAGTATATACGTTACAATAATAGATGAAGAGCTAGTAACATCTATTGAGCCTATTAATAATACATCTACTAAAGCAGGTCTATCAAGTAAGAACGACATATACTTTAGAAGCGATATACCTGGTGATTTTAATTTACTATTTGGTTTTGAGCAAGGGTCTATAGGTGAATTTACAAACACAACGGACTACGGTGTAAGCGCCACCATAGCAGAGAACCTGGATGTTGAAGAGATGACTATAACTTCAAACGGTATTGATGGTGATGATATTATCTTAGATGCTTTTGATATTAACCCTGTTAAATTCTCTTGTGTTAAGTCTTCTTTTGTTATTAAACTAAAAGATAACGAAAGATTCACGAATAAGTCGCTGCCTATAATGGACATATCTCCACATCCAGATAGTGATCACTTGCAAGTAGACATAACGTTAACAGATGGTGTATCAACATACGATGCTAACTTCTACTCCGATTTTAACGATCTATCTAGTTCTTTGGTAGCTGGTGATTCTTATGCTGGCTATGCCGGTGGTTTCTTTAAGGGGTATTTTTATATAGATACTGATGAAGTAATTGAGGACGTATATATATCTGCTACAACTACAGTTAACGGTACGACTATAACAGGTCAAAGTAATACATTTAGCGTATTTCCTAAAGATTATTATATTGTAGCTAAATACGGTGAAGATGTTAACTTTAGTGATGTTTTTAGCGATATTGCTAAGCAGCCATTATTTGATGATACTAAAATATTACTAAACGACTTCTTAGGTGGTATATTTGGTAATATTGATTCAGCTCAAGATTCAATAGGTAAGAGTACATATGAAAAGATACAGAACTTTACTAATAATAACACTGTTATAGATTACTGTAATATTGACCAGCTAGCATCTATATTATATACTGTAAATCTACCTAGAATAAACACATACTCATTACCGCCTAAAATTAAAAGACTTATGGACCTACTGTCAATAAGTCAGTCTAGACTATTCGGTAATATTAACCAAAATAGGGAGGACTTTAACTCTTTCGGTTATATGCAGGACGACTTTTACGGTTTAGATAGGTGTAGTCCTATCCCTGAAGACGGGCCGGTTTTTGAAAATCAAAATATTGTAGCTTTCGAGAAATATAGTGGTAGATGGACAACTCTCAACTCAAACCTACCGTTAAGTGCGAGTCAGCCACCTCAACTTAAAACATTTTACTTTGATATACCTAAAGGGTCAGATACGTTAACAACATGCTTTAGATTTTTGACGTGTACACCTATAACAACAGAAACATCAACATCTATACTGGTTGAAAATGAGTACTTTCATATGTGTTTAGAGGGTGATTATAATATGGATGGTATCTTTTCACCTTATACTAAATACTACCAGCTTAGTGATTATAATGATACTTGGGGATGGCCAATAACACCGGATAAAGATGGTACAATATTTGATGTGTATAAGTTTTACTATAAGAGTAGCTATTTAAAGACCGATGTCGATAATTCTATTATTAACTTTAAAGATAATAATACAACTATTAATAGTTCGTATACATATAAGGAGTGGTCAAAACCTAATGGTATTATGTCGCATATATTTTCTAACTCTCTATATGATGGTTTGGGATTAATGGACTGTGAATTACCACAAGAAAGTGAGTCTTTACCTATACCATAATTGTCGTAAGTAATTGATTGAAATTGTACCTTCTGTAATAAATATAATAGAGTATGGCATCAAAGAAACTTACAGATACAAATATAAGTGACACGTATAAAGGTGTTTTGCACGCAAGAGGGCAGGCGCTAAGAACGGACGGTATAACGGAAGCTTTATATGATGGTGTGGGTACTAAGACCGCACTAAGTGTTGGTATTAATAGTATACAGGTAAAGGGTGACGCTACCTTTAAAGATGCTAGTAATACAGGAGTATTTTTGAACGCAAATGAAGGCTCTATCGAACTAGTAGACGTTGAGAGTAAAGACCCTTATATTGACTTTAAGGGTAATAGCTCCGTAGACTTCGACTGCCGTATTGTTAAGACTCCTAATAACGGGCTAGAGGTATGGACAGGTGGGTATTCAAATCGGAAGATAGCTGGCGCCTTTCAAAGTGATCAAAATTTCAGGGTATATGGTTCGATTTTACTGGGTAGGGACAGCGGTGACGGTCTTCCAGATGTAGGTGTTGATGCTTACCGTATAGGTACGCAGGATTCATTAAGGCTATATAGCAATGATTATATACATTTTGAAACACAGGATGGTGCTGGTGGTAGGCAGGTAACAGCTACTATTAACCGTACAGGACTATCGATTGGTAGAGGGTATTCTCGTGGTTGGCAAACTTTGGATGTTAACGGTTCACTACGGCTTCAGATTCCTGGGTACGGTGTACCGGGTAGAATATTAACATTGGTAGGAGCGGATGGTCACTGTGAGTGGAGGGATCCAGATAGACAGGGAGTTTTACATTTTTTAAGCGCATATAATTTATTTAGAACACCAACTAACTCAAACCCCACTGCTGGTCAAGTTGATAAACTTAAGAGTCAATTTAGGAATGTAAATGGTGATAATTTAAGGAATGGTGATTATGTGATGGCGCAGTGTCAGTATCATAACTATTATTCGTGGGGTAATGGTTCTGGTTATAGAAATCTAGATTATATTTTTATGTATCGAATTAGCGGTACTAACTATGATAATCAAACATGGAACCTAGTTGAACGATGGAATTCAGCATCTTAATGTTAAATATTAAATTAATTTTACAATGAAAGAAAGAGAAATAGTTACATATGATCCTGAGAATGATAATATAGGAGACAAATTAAAAGCAGTTTTAGATAGTAATAACCACGAGAAAATTCTTGTATTTAACAAAGCGTCAGGTGCTTTTATGAGCGAGATGGTGTCTAATCCAATTAACAAACCTGACCAATCTACACATTATAAATATAGGGTAGTGAATTTTAATTCCGAGACACATGCATGGAACGGTGGTGATTATGATACCGGTAATATTATACCTAAAGAAGACATACCAACAACAATCTTAGAAGAAGATATTGATGTACAGGCTGGTATGGTTATAGTACAGTCATATCCCTACTACTCACAGTTAAATATTATTGCTAATGTAGTTCAAAAACTAGCTGATGTTAATGGTATAGAGGGTGAAGAGGTAAAGGAACTTAATGATATGTTAACATTTATTGGCGCACGTAAAGAAGCAAATGCTAAATTTAAAGAGGCGTATAAGGCAGATGATAGTTTTCAGTTTAAGACAAGGCGTGACGCGTGGGAGGATCTTTCCAGACAGCTGGATGGTGGCCTACACGAAGAGTATGGGCCGGCTGGTTCAGTCCTACCTCATGAAGACCCACGTAATGATGCGGATCAACCGGGTCACCATAACTAATATATGGACTATAAGAACCATCTAGATAAAATCTCTCACAGGCTAGAGGTTATTGAAGATTTTCTTTCAGAAGATGAGTGTGATGATATAATAAAGATCGCTAATTCAAGGCCTATGAACGATAGGTCAAAGTTTGTTCCTAATTACGGTCTTAAGAATGATTTAGGTAACTACGAGTCGGTTGGATATATACCCAGTAGCTACCCTAAGGAGTGGGATAGGTTATTTGCAAATAAATTGGTTAAGGGCTTCGAGCCGATCGAAGTTCAGGTAAATAAGTATAAAGAAGGTCATTTTATACCACCACATAAAGATAAAGGATTATCACTTTATACGGTTACTGTACCTCTACAGACCGATGATAAAAATTACCTCTTATTTGGTAATCCAGATGCGTATTATAATAATATAAGTGTTGAGGAATCTGATAGCTTAGGTATGACGAGGTCTTTTTCTGATGTAAAGGGTAGGGGGTATTTATTTAGCGGTACAACACCCATTCACTGGGTACCGCCTACCAACTCGTTACGCTATAGTGCGATATTTTTATACGGTATACCATTATGATATATGATGTTAGTTATGCTGCAGATGATTTGGATGATTTTGTAGATTTTTGTAATAGTGCTGGCTTCAAGCGCGCTATCAGTGTTGGTAGAAGAACAGGTGGTAGTGCGGAACGAGGTATGTTGTCGGAATATGAGTATATTCGAACATCACGATTCTTAAAAGATATTAATTTATATAAAAAAATTAAAGACATATCTACTAAGCTTAATATATGGGAGTACGTACTAGTGCACTATATATTACAATTACAACCTACGGATTTTCTAGACCTGCAGGATTGCTGGAACGAAAAATCTGGATACAAGCCTGTTGGTAAGTTTTTCTCTATAGCCTTAACTAAGGGTAACTATATAACTATTGCAGATAAGCTATATAAGGTACCACAGTATCATGCTATTGAATTTAGTCCAACTAAATTGCATAAAATATCAACTGTTAGCTCTAAGCAGACATGGCTGGTTTATATGATACCTAATCATCTTAATGTATTAAGTAGTAATATACAAATTAATTCTGAGTAGAAGTTACTTCATTTATTTTAGTAGAAAAGCATATTTATATAATAAATATACATATGCTGATTAACCTTACTCGCCAAATATCGGCTTTATTACAAATTTAAAATATTATGCCAGAAGTAGATATAGTAAAGCTAAAAGTTAGAAGAGGTACTGATAGTCAGAGATCTATCACTATTCTCGAACAAGGAGAGTTAGGATATACAACCGATTATAGTAGGCTATGGGTGGGTGATGGTATAACTGCTGGTGGTAATATTATAGGAAATAAAGTTTATGACTCTAATCAACCAAGAACATCAATATCCACTGCTACAAAGGGAGATGTTGTTTATGAGAATGGTAAGCTTTATAGGCTTACTTCTACAACTCCCATAACAGAGGCTGATTGGGAGTTTATAGGTACAAAGATTGATCCTGTTTTTATTGAATATAATACTCAAAACGAACTTACCCTTAAAGATAGTTGTATAACAACCACACAAATTGATAGTAGTATTGTACTAGCAACGGGTGGAATTAATTTTAGTATAGCTGACGGATTATCTATTAACGTTGATGATGTGACTATAGAGAAGTCAAGTAACGCGCTACAATTAAAACTTGACTGTATTGATGAAACCTATATAACGTCAACGACTATAGGTAGAGGGCTGACCGGTGGTAGTGGGGAGGTTATTGAGCTGGATGTTGAAACTTCCTATCTTGGCTTTAATGGAAACAAATTAATTCTAACAGATATACCACTAGGTGTTGTTTCTACAAGCTCTTTGAGCTCTGTTTTTATAGGTAAAGGGTTACGCGTTAGTCCATTGGATGAGACTCTAGAAACGGTAATACAAGGTGTTGATGCTTCATTCTTCACTATTAGTAGTGTTGAACAACCGGATACAACATTTACTGATATACTAACCATAGATTCATTATTTCTCGGTAATCAAGAGATACGTTCTACTGATAGCATTACCTTCGATCAATACGGTAGGTTAGCTGGTAGTTCAAGCTCTTTAGACCTACCACTCTCAGCAGAGAGCACGGTTACAACCGTTATATCGGGTGGAGTTAATGTTCCGTTTCTTAGCGGTGCATTTAACGGTGGGTTAGATCAAACCGATTATAATGATCAAACAATTATTGATACCCTCTCAACGGTAGGTAGTACCACATATATTGCCAGCCTAACATCAGCTGGATTTATTCAAATGGACATGGGTGGCACAACAGGTGTTGTAGCAATACCAGTCTTTAGACCTCCAACATCATAAACATTTAACTAACCATGGCAAAAAAAATTGAAATATTAGAAAACACTCTCCTTAAACTTTTAGTAAGACGAGGCACGAATACAGATAGGCAGCAAATAATCCTATCTGAAGGTGAGCTTGGATATACTACAGATACAGAGAGGCTATATATTGGTAATGGTAGCGATACCGGTGGAATTATCGTAGGTAATAAGTTTTTAGGTAGTGATGGTGGACCAGCTGCGACGTTTACTGAAGCGGTAAAAGGTGATATGGCTTTTGATTCTAGTAGCCTATCATTATGCGCCTTTAAGGGAGATGGTGTATGGGAGACAGTATCAACAGTAAATGATGGAACCGTTGATGCAGGTGATTTTAACTTAGGCTCAATAGGTGAGTCTTTAGAGATAGATACTGAGGGTAGAGTAGCTCTCAAAGCAACTATTAATATAGATAAAATTGATACTAGAGGTTTTGATTACTTAGATTTACCTCAGAACCTTAAATTAGGTATACCTTCATACTCGTTTCCTACAAACAGTGGTGCAAATGGTAATGTTCTTACAACTAATGGTAACGGTACTCTCCAGTGGGCGCCGGCTGGACTACCAACTACCGCTTTATTTAATACCGAAAATGGACCAGTTCCAGTAGGTTGTGTTATACCTTTTACATCTATTACTGCTCCTCAAGGGTGGCTAGTATGTGACGGTCAAACCTACGCTAGTGTTGATTACCCTGATTTATATGATACTATCGGCTCGAGTTATGGTGGTGACGCTACTAACTTTCAAGTACCGGATTATAGAAATAAAACTCTATATGGCACTACCAGTGATCCATCAAATACGGCAGATTATAGCATCGTCAATGGTCTTAGTAGTGATATAGACGACTCCTTTGCGTCCTTTGGAACGAAAATGCAAAGGGTTACTAATAGTACTTTCTATAGAACTTCATTCTACATATCCAAGGATGGTAATCTATTTGCTAGTGGTTATGGTGGTGGTGAAGAGATAATGGGGGACACCCGGGACTACCTCGCCGGATTTAATAAAATACAGCTACCATTTACAAACGCAAATGAAAAGGTAGTAGATTATATGGCCGCGGGTTCAGACGATCCATGCGTATTCGTTATTTCTGATAAAGGTCGAATTTACTCATCCGGGTATAACGGTCATGGGGAATTAGGACTAGGAAATACTACAACTAGAAACAAGTTTCAACGGGTTAACGGCTTCGGTAGTAACGCTAAGTATTTTACGGTAAGTGTTGGACAAAATAACGCTGCACATTGTTTGGTAATTGACGAGAATGATAACCTATGGACATGGGGTTATAATGGATACGGTCAATTAGGTCTAAATGATGAGAGTAATAGAACATCACCGGTACAAGTACCTCTAGATTTCTTAACAGCTGGTGCTAAACCGGTAAAGGTGTTTGCTGCTAATAATTATAGTTGTAGCTTCTTGATAGATAGTAACGGTGATCTATATTCATGTGGCTATAATGATAAGGGTCAATTAGGACATGGTAACGATAATAAGCTTGATCAATTTAAGAAGGTTAGTAGTATGGTGGGTAGAAATGTGGTAGATATAGCAATATCAAATGGCACCACAACAAAAAGCGTATACGCAATAACTAGTGATGGTAGTTTATACTCTTGTGGTTTTAATGGTGTGGGTCAGTTAGGTATAGGTAATACAACCAACAAATCTACCTTCCAGCTTGTTGATCTTGGTGGGCAACAGGTACAGGATATATCGTTATCTCGAGATGGTTCATGCTCAGTAATGATTCTGACTCAGGACGGTACCTTAAGGACGTGGGGTCATAACAATTATGGTCAATTAGGTACTGGTAATACGGTAGATTATAACTCACCACAAACACCTGTAGGTAACCCACAAAACGTTGTTAAAATAAAAGGACATGATGCAACATACGCGTTTGCTGCGTTTCTTAACGAAGATGGTGAAATATGGTCAACTGGCTATAACGGATACGGTCAGCTAGGTAGAGGTGATAAAAATCAGAAAACAACCTTTGGTAAGGTTAGAATGTCAAAAGGTACGGTTTATAAAGACTTTGATTTAACTGGATATAATAGCAAAACTGCTATGATTGCAGTTACAGATAAAAACGAAATAATGGCAGCAGGTGCTAGTGACCAATTTTTAACAGGAGACCCGTACGGTAATCATGAAACGCCACGGCCTATATTAAGTAGAGTAACAACCCCGGGTGAGAAAAGCTTAGTAGGTGGTGTAACTAATTCTGATGTATCTATTACAGGTACTGTTTATGTTATTAAAGCTATACCAGACGAGGTTCTAGATACATCGTTATCTGTAACTGACAATCTATCTGCCACACTTGATGGTATCGATCAGACCCTACCGTTTAATTATTTAAACGGTGATGTTGAAATTGGGTTACAGCAGGATATTACACTAGAAAATATTGAAGTGTTAGGTGGTATTGAAACTAATACACTATCTTCAAACTCGATACAGTATAGTGATGGTTCAATACAGACTGTGGCTCCGGAGACTGTACCATTCTGGAACGTTTTATGTAGTAATAATCAGAGTCGTACTACACCAGCGCAGATGAGAACGGATCGGCTAAGTGATCCCGGTGACTTTAACGGAGAGTGGTCAGAGATTTCTAAAGGAGCAATTAATACAGGACTCAACAACGCATATCACAGCAGTTTTAATAGTTTAATGTATACTATGTGGGTTGATAACATAGGCGATGATACAGATGTAACTTTATATAATTTTGCTAATGATGATTATTTTTACGTATATGTTGATGATGTTTTACAAGGAACATATATTAATTACGGAGGAGAGCGTCCTCGATTGGTTACAATTGATATTACAAGTGGTTTACACAGAATTGATATAGTCAAAAACGACCCTCCTGGAGGTTCGAACGTATTTGAGTTACTGGGTGATATAATAGGTGGTAATATACGTTTTATTAACGATGAGCCTTATCCTCGCTCTGCTGATGAATCAACAGAGCCAGATGAGATACCTTAGCCCATAAATATATGTATGCTATCAAAGACCCGTGCATTTAATCTCTTGAGTGAGTTTACAGATTACGTACTTGAGGATGAATCTCGAGGTAGCGTATTAGTTAATATCGATAAAAAGCATTATAGTACAGTAAGACTAGAGCTGGTAAAGCTAGGGTATAAAATAGTTTATAAAACTTCATCAAGTAACTTAGAAGCTTTTACTTTAGTTTTCGTTGTTGAAGATTAAATAAAGAAGAATGGATTACCCTTTAAATTTACCAATATCTGCTGCTGCCGTAAGTATGAACGACGGGGAATTTTCACCCTTCTATGATATTGTATGGTCTATAAAATATGAGGTTCTTAATACTATTATAGGTGAAAATCTCGACTACGGTCTTTGTTTTTTTCTTAGAGATAGTAATGCTGAGTTACGAAATAACAAAAGTTACGGTGGTGGCCGTGGTATTGATTTAGGTTACTCTGGAACACCGGGTATAGTACCGGGACTCCCTAGTGCAGAGGGTATGAACGGTGGAGTTATAGGTGTCGGACTAGATACCCATGGATTATTTGCAGCCTCTTCAGACTGGCCGAATACTGTTAGAGTAGATGATGAGCCAACGAGGTCCGGTTTAGATATAACTCTACCAAACTCTATAACAGTAAGAGGTAGTCAGTTAGATAACTATAGATTTTTAGACTTACACAAACAAATACTCGAGTTTAGTCTGTTAAGTGAAGGTATTAAAGTAATAAGAGCACGACTTGGTAATTTTGGCAATACCATATATCTAGATTATAGAGAGGATGGAAAGACAGATTTTGTTAATATATTAACACATGATATATCTAGTATATCTGCACTAGATGGTAGTGAGATGGTACCTGGTGATGGTAATAGGTTAACTCCTGGAGTATCTTTCTCAAAACCCCTAACATCAGCAGACTCTCCCATGTGGATTAAGGTACATAGCTTTCATGTTGAGGGTAGGCAGGATGCACCAGATATTACTGTTAAATACCCTACGGAGCTTACACCAATAATTGATTCAGTTGGATTTACCGGTCAAGAATATGATAGAAGACCGGCTGAGGAGATTATAGCTGTACCACCTGTGGATGTTATTAAGATGGTTAACCCAGAAGACTAGTTATTATTTTTTGCTTAAAGTAGATCCTATATTAAATATATACAGTGAGCAAGGCTTTATATACAGATACTTCAGAGGTTAGTTTTCCAACCGCTGTATACCCGGATCCATTAAGAGTTATAAGACAATATAGATCGAATCTCGAACAAGGGTTTCAAATTAATAATATTAACTTTCTTAATAATATTGAAGATCAAAAATCTAATAACTTTAGTATAAACTACATTACTCCTCAAAGTAAGCTGACCGACTTAGTTAATACTAGTCAACTTAAAACAGTAAGGGATAATATTATAACAAGGTTAGAGTTTTACAAAGAAGCTACAGAAATAGATTCAGAGTTTTTATACGTATTTAAAGATCCAGACAATAATACTGTTAAGAATACACTTCCTGTTGGTTTAGAAAGAATTACAACAGGCGCGTATAGTAGTAATTACTTCTTCGAGATAGAGTTTGTTGATAATAGCTTCTTACGCATAAAGCATAATGATGGTACATATAACTATGTATTAAGGTGGGATGATATTAACAATGTTTTAGGGTTTTCGAGAATAGGTTCGACTAATCTCGCAACCGGTCGGGTATCTGCAGAAACTTCTGACTTATTCAGATATAACTATACAGTGGATGGAGGTAGATTATACTTATTTAAGCGTAATCCTGCTGATGGTGTAATATATATGCTTACTGGTGAAGGTGATGATATTACCATGAAGGCTATTGTCGGTAGGTCGCTTGATACTAATATACTAAATTCTATTTTTATTGAAGATACTTTTGAAGACTTAATTCAGGTACAAAATAATAACTTTATATCTTATAAGACCGGGTTTACAAATAATTTAACTATAGATCCCGTTAATAGTATATTTGATCAAGACGGTCAGTATATATTCCATATTGAGTATAACGATCAGCACTTACAAAGTGGTCAGGTAAAGTTTAATTTCTTTACCCTTGATACTAGTAGATCAGAGTATGGTTATATTAAAAGAGGTACTAGTATGACTGAAGCTCTAAACACCATACCTACTTTTAAGCAAAGAAACTATACAACCTTAGATACTGGTAATAGCGAAGAAGGTGGGCATGATAAAATGTCTTTAGTGTACAATTTTTACGATAAGGATATCTACATTCCTAACGACACAACAACAGCGTTTAATGCTGGGCCGTCACTTTATCCCTTTGAAAAGCTTAATATTAATGATACTTCGTTTGTTAAAAACGGTGCGTTTAGTGGACCCGGACCTGATATTGCAGATAAAATCTTTATTAAGCAGGACCAGCCTGAGCAATACAAAAACGGTAGATATTTATGCACGTGGCTTTCTGCCGGTGATGCTAATACTACTGGAGTCTGGGTTGATAGATACTATTACCCAGACGTGTTAGATAAGTATGAGTCTCTTGAGTTTAATGAAAAATACAGTAGCTCTTTTAATAATAATGTAGATTCTGATGTAACTGATTCCGATGCAGTACGTATAAAAATAGACGGATTTAAGTACTTTGACAAGAGAAGTGATGCAGTAATTACACCTAATTGTTTGGTTAGATATGAACGTATAGGTGCTAATAAAATAAGATCCGTGGTTAATTCATCTTCCCCGATACTATCAAGTTTTGATAGCTGCATAACCTCCAAATCGCTGAGAAATATAGATAAATCCGGTGAACCATATCTAGGTGGGATAACAGAAAACTTTTGTAAAGATATAAATAGCAGCTCTTTGTCGTTTGACGGGACATTTTACAGTAAGTTAAATGTTTATGAACAAATTAATGATGAGAAAGAGTTTACTATCTCTTTTGATGCATATATCGACCCTAAAGTAAGCTACGGTTTCGAGTTACTCGGTAATAATACAAACACTGGTTTTGGATTGTTTCAGGATATGACAGTAACACCGTTTCTACATGTAGCAGGAGGCTCGACGCTACAGATATATAATACAGATAGTGTACTTTTAAATCTTGTTAAGTTTGACGATCAGATTAAGGATGTATTTAAACGGTCCGCTTTGCAGGATTTTATAGTTACATGTACAAACAACAGAATTTATAGAGTTGACCTTAAGGGTAATAAGATTAAGTTAGAAATTGATAGTGGTATATTTAATTATATTAATCACTTTATGACGGAGACTGATATATATTTCTTACTAAAGGGTAATGTCGTAAAGAAATTAAATTTAAACACTCTTGAAATAACAGATGAAGTGTATCAGGAGTTTGAAGAGTATTCACAAGTATTTGGACCAGGTGAGTGGTATGAGAATCTTTTAGTATACAATAATATTGTATATCTACTTCCTGGTAATGATGATAGTCTAGTTTGGGAAGACGAGGACACAGTCTTTTACACAATTAAAGCTGGTGGAGCTGAACCTGGTTGGTATGTTATTAAACATAACTTAAAAACGTATCCGGAGAAGTTTATTAGATCAGATGCACCTATAACAGACAAGACTATAACCTTTAGTGATGATGTTAATAGTCTAGTATTAGCAATAGGTAATAAGCTATACCAATACAATACAGCAGGCTTACTAATCGATACAATCGACTACGATACACCGGGGTTATGGGAGGTTAACCTTGATGCTGATGATCAAGAGGAGGATTCATTAGTAGGTGGTAAGATACTAGCAGTAGATAACGTAAATGAGTATGTAACTGGTGGTGTAAACTCTAAGTCAATTACTATATTGTTTGCGGATAAAAATGGTATTTTATCTTTTAACGAACCTAAAGAGTTGGTAACGCAAATAAGTGATATAACAGAAGACAGTTTTATTAAAACACCAATAACAAATCATAACGTTATTAATCGCATATACGACAGCAAAACATTAGACTTTAGACTTACACTTAAAAATGAATATAATTCAGAGGATATTAGATCAGAGAGTATAGGCTACGATCTTAATAGAATAGATGTTGGTGTGCATACATTTACATTTTCGTTTAACAGTCTTAAGGGTAGAGCTACTTTGTTTGTTGACGGTTTGTTATATGAAGATAGAGTCTTTGATCCAGGTAAGTACAACTTGCATAATATATTTAGTGATGAGCTGTATGTTGGCTCTGCTGGATTCGTAAACGGTATAGATCTTTCAACTTACCTTAAACAACCAGGTTATTATTATGTTAAAGACCTTACTATTAGTAATATGTTCGTGTATAATAAGTCTGCAACTAACGAGTTAATATATGCCTTAAATCTATTAGGTGGCAATGTAGATGAGTTAGTGTTATCTCTTCCTCATGGTCAAAGAAACAACAAGGCAACAATAGAAAGATTCTATAAACTGGGCAGGCATAACTCATCTAAAAAGATAGATGTAGTTGTAAATAACTTTAACATCACAGACGCGGATATACAAAACCAAATAAAGCTTAACATCCTCGAAGATGCTAGTAATATATTACCTGTAGGTGTAGAAATTAATAATATTAAATTTAAGCAATAATGGACTACAAATCATATAAAAAAATGTATACAGATGGGGATATGTTCTCTCTATCTGGAGAGGATTTCGTTGGGTATGCACAATATAAAGACGGAGTGGTTACAGATTACGACAGTGGTTCAATTTTAGATTTTAAAAATACTTACCAAACCGACCTATTTACTTCTAGATTATTTAGAGACAGAAATATAAATGATAGCGATATTACATTACCCGCTAGTTATGAGCAATGCTCTTTTGGTTTAAATGAGACCCTTGACTATGATACGTTAAAATTTAAACTCGATAATATTAGAAAGAATAACACGTACGTGTTTAGTCAGTTGTTTATAGCATCGAACAATCTACCGGTAACTGTGGACGTTAAATATGCCGCTCTAACGGCTGCATATGATACAGAATTACTAATTGCTGATAATACAGGAGGAGCGGCCTCGGTTGAAAGTAATCCGGAATTCAGAGATAGTGACTTCTTTAAGAGTATCGGTCAAATAACCGAAACAACGTCACAGGTAAACTATGAAGATCCAGAGAAGTTTGCTCTCTTTGGTATTAATAGTACAGGTATTGTAGCTCTATCTTCTGATGGTATTAATATTGACATTGCATCTGTTGACTCAACTTACGAGCAAAGCTTGGAAAATATTTTACCGCTTGGTAACTTAGGTGGTGTTGCTTCAAATAAGACACATCTATTTGTTTCCGATACTACAAACAACCTAGTATTAAAATATGATATACGTGGGTATTTAAATAATGATAGCTCACTAGCTAACAGAATGTATATTAACGATGTTTTAGGTGGTAAAGGTAGTACTGATAGACAAACTAACTTTAACGCGCCTACTAAATTAGCAGCAAATGAAGACTATCTTGCTGTTTATGACAGTGGTAATAGTATTATTAAGCTTTATAGTAGTAACTTAGACTTTATTAAAACACTCTCTATCTTGCAGTTAAAAAGAGGTAAGGATCAAGAGCAGTTTCAGACTATGGGATTTGATCCGGATTTTAAGACTCTTTATGTGTTAACGAAGTCAAATAGTAATACTGTTGTTTTGTATAGAATCAATACAACTACAAGAGTGGTTGAAAGAGTTGAGCTTAGCGATTCTTTAAGTACTAATGAAGTTATCAAAAACATTTCATTTTCTGATTCGGATAGTAACTACTGGTTTTATAATACTAATAAAAAAATCTATAAAAAGTACAAGACTGTACCTAATAGCAAGGGTATAGGTAGTTTTGATGAGGGCGGCTTGTTTAGAATCGGAGATCCGGTGGATGAAGAGAACCGTTATAACAGAGTAGGGGTTAATTTCGATAGAGCAGGGTTTCTTTGGAATCTAATTTTATCAGACGATGACCTACTCTTAGGTGAGGATGAAAAAGACGTATTCACTAGTTTTAATATATTAAAAGGTGCAGATGGTAACGATAGATTCAACATACTTACCTCTAAAAGATTTTACTTTTTTGATGAGCCAACTTATAAAGGATATAAAAAGGTGATTAAGAATGATAATTATGATAATTATGGCGTTAATGGATTTTCTTTGAGTCCAGAAGAATATATACAAGTGCCTGTTATTAATAACGAGATATATAAAGTTGTTTTTGACTTATTATCCTTAAAAAATAATATTGTAGGTAGGTTCGCTGGTGATTATAAGGATGATGATATTATATTAAGTGATTATGATTATGTAAGTTTAGCAGATATTAAGGAGGACATAATAGAGAACTATTTTGTACACTTTAATGAGGAAAATATAGTAGGTGCAATTAATAGAGTTATACAAAACGTATTTAAAACGCAACTAATATTGACTAACTTTATAAAGGTACAACCTAAAAATACAACCCAAACCTCGAATTTCTATATCGAGGATCCGGCTTTTAAGTTAGATCCTGAGGTTGATGGTATACTAACACTTAGTATAGAAACAGTTGGTGATATTAAAAAGTCTGGTGAGAATATAAGATATAAGGCGGTTATAACTAACATAGGTATTACTGATGTTAATAGTGTCTCTTTCACGGAGGATTTACTGGGCGGTGTAATCGTTACGTATGATCCCTTAAATATATATGACGCAAGTCAGAATGTTACTCTACAACCAAATCAAGTAGCTGTTGTAGAGTATGAATACACAGTATCTACAGTTGACGCAGATAATGGATATGTTATTAATTACGGTACAGTTATTGCTGACGATAGGGAGGATGTTACGACTGAGCTCATATCACCGGTCCTTATTACTAATGATACCATACCTTCCTTAACTGTTCAGTTGGATGTAACATCTACAGGTCCTTATTATAAAGGTAGTATAATTGATTATAAATCTACAGTACGAAACAACGGTAGTGTACCTGTAAGCAATATCCTGCTTGTACCTAACCCAACGGCGTCCGCAACAGGCGCGCCACAAGATCTGTATACAACCGGTATATCTCTCGAACCCGGTGAAGCAGTTAGTACTACCTTTAGCTTTACTACTGAAAGTAGTAATGATGTAGATATGGTTTGTAATGTTACAGCAGGTGGTGGTGTAAGTGTTAGTTCTAGAACTGTTAATACTGCTGTTGTAGGTATTGACGACGGCGTAGATGTGGCGTTTATTGTAGATTACACCAACAGTATGGGTAGTCATATGAACAATATCAAGACGGCGCTGACTGATGCTGATAGTCACATTGATGGTTGGGTTAGTGCTGGTAATCAATACGACCTTGCACTTCTAACATCAGATCACGGTAATACGTCCAATCCCTTCCTTAACGCTAATGAGCAACAGTACTCAAACTCTTATTTTTCTCTAGGTGAGTATCAGTCTCTTTCTGGTACACAGAAAATAATAGAAGATTCTGGATATGATACTGGTAGTACAAATGAGCTTGGTAATATAACTATCGATCATAATGTATATTATTATCACACTTGCTGGAAGCCGTTTCAGCAACCAGGTATAGACTTTACAACAGCGGTAAATAAGCTAGGCA
>Ga0209223_10000212_pt1 | contig 67252 bp, 41 predicted proteins | sample COG_06_FD_184750 | JGI IMG/M metagenome (GOLD analysis project Ga0209223, IMG submission 184750) | Pelagic Microbial community sample from North Sea - COGITO 998_met_06 (SPAdes) (version 2) | ecosystem: Environmental > Aquatic > Marine > Neritic zone/Coastal water | place: Helgoland, sampling... | reverse complement strand
AAAAAAAAAAAAAAAAAAATCCTTTTTTTATTATAAATCAACCATACAATACACAAAGTAATTGGAATAAAAACAAAATTTTATCAAATCCATATTCAATACATTATTGTAAAAAAAAAAAAAAAATTAATGATAATCAATTAAATGATAATCAATTAAATGATAATCAATTAAATGATAATCAATTAAATGATTTTATAGAAATGTTAAAAAATCTATAAATATTTAAATTATATTTATTTTATTAATATATTTTGGATTAATTAATGAGAAAACTTTTGGTTGATAAAAATATTTTAAATCTAGTGAAATTCCTCTCTCTGTACATAAATATTCATTAATAACAATATTAGTTTTATCAAAGCAAAATATTCCTGTAAATAATCTTTCACATAAATATTCTATATATATACCTTTATCTTTAGAATTACAAGGAGGTTTACCTATGATAAATTTAGGTATTAAATAATTTATTAAATTTTCAGTTAAATATTGCTCTATAACTTTATTAGAAATCCAAAATATATTTCCACCATTAAAATCTGTCCAATCTTTTTCTAAATGTGGAAATTCTTCACATATTTTATTAATACCTTCTATATTAGCAGGAAAATCTAAATCATAATTTTTAGGTAATATACATTTTTGTGAAGAAACATACCCTATATTATCAAGTTTTACAAAATAATTTTGTAAAACTAATAAATTTTTATAATTCACAATAGGTTCTATTAATTCTCTTCTCCAATTATTAAAATTTTCTGCAAAATTCAAGGATTCTTTTGTATGTAATTTTAGTATAAAATCTGTTTTAATTTTTTTTTCACGTAAATATTTTATTGATAATATAAAAGGATATACATCAACACCTTTATTTTCTACTTTAATTATTATAGATTCAGGTAATAATTCTGATATATTTGTAATTGTTTCTTTATCTATATTTATATTAACTGTTATTATAATATTTATAATACTAAAAATTTTTTTAACACTTTTTATATATAATAACATCTCATTAAATAAATTTGTATTAAATAAATGTAATATAATTGTAATATTAGTAATTTGATTTATATGTTTAAAACCCACTCTTCCTTCTTTTATTCCAAAGTTAATATAATGTAAATATGCATCTTTTTCAGATAAGTGTCTTAAATCTGAATTTGTTAACAAATAATAATCAAAGTCAAAATTATGTTTCATTAATTTAAAATACTTAATTTAATAAATTAAAATATATCTTTAAGTGAAATATTTAATGTTGTAATAACAATTGTTTTTACCACATTAAGCATAAAATAAATTAAGGACAAATTGAACATTTGTGATTTAAATTTAGTATATTAATTTAAATTACATCTATTTAATTAGCATTCTAAAAACGTTGACGATAGGGAATCTGTGATCCGCCCTGTTAGAAAAAATATTTGATCTTATCCTGTCATAAATCAATATGATTATATTCAATGCCAAACACCACAGAACATAAGAACCACGAACAGGAACCTATTGTTGATCATGACTACTATTCCGACTCTAGTTATACTTCTTATAGCTCTACTTCCTCTTCTAATTCCGATTCAACTTATTCCGATACTAGTTCTCATACTGACACTATTAATGATCTCAAAGATGAGCTTGATCGTAAAGAGTCTGTTATTAAACAGAAAGATAGTAAAGCTTCTAGACTTATTTCCATTATTCGCGAAAAAAATCACGAAATAGAAAATCTTCAGAAAAAAAATCTTGATACACACAAATCTGCTTGGAAATGTATCGCTGATAAGAATAAAGAAATCGATATTGCTAAAAATGAACGCGATCAAGCTATTACTCTACACAATCAAGATAGCGCTTTAATCCAACAAGCTATCGCTAATGCTACATATTATCAAAATCTATATTATAATACTATTAATAATTCATATTATACAAATAATATATTTGATATTCCTACCAATAATATATTTGATATTCCTACAAATAATATATTTGATCACTCAAATAATTATGCAAATAATATATTTGATCATCAAATTGATTCAAATGTATAAATAATATTTTCTATCATAATATATATTATCGGTAAAATTATTATATCTCTTTAGGACAAAATGGAATATTTGTGATTAAAATTTAGTATATTAATTTAAATTACTTCTGCTTAATTAGATAAAAACGTTGAGGACAGGATTCGAACCTGCGACTGTCTAACAGACTTCATTAGCAGTGAAGCGCCTTAACCACTCGGCCACCTCAACACAAACAACAATACAAATACATATTTAATAAGTTAATAATAGAAGAGCTTTTAGTTTTGCTATTCCCTTTACAGTATCTAATTATAGTATATTGATTTCATAAAGGTTTTATATCGAGTCTTACTATATTAAAAGCATTTGTTTTTTTTTTTTTTGCTGTAAGTTAATTTAATTATTCACACCCATGCTGCTGCATATACTATCTATGAATATATACTCATGCTGCTATGTAACTAATAGACCTATTAACTTTTTAGGCCCCACACCTATTTGAACCAGGGAGCATTCTATCTTACAGTCTACCGCTCTACCACTGAGCTATAGACCCAAATATATATATTTAACTTATTAAATCTAATAAAATATATATGGCCATCGCCAGGAATCGAACCTGGGTCAGTCGCACCCAAAGCGACTATTCTTCCACTAGACCACGACGGCAAACCAAATCAAATATTACTACCAATAGGAGTTGAACCTATGTCTTCTGCGTGTAAAGCAGATATACTAACCGCTATACTATGGTAGCAAATGAATTTTTAAAATTTCATTTATCTGGTTAATAATAACTTTCTAATGAGAAGTAAACTTCATCTTAGTTCTATGTGCGCATATACTTTCAGTTAATATAATACTATGGAGCTGAGAGGTATCGATCCTCTTACCTCCTGCATGCTAAGCAGGCGCTCTACCATCTGAGCTACAGCCCCATATTATAATAATATATTATTTTTAAGTAGATATATCTTTTTAAGTATAAAATTTAATTATATACAATATATGATACAAGACCATATTTTATAATAGATTAATATATTATTTTACTAGGATTTAATAATTATATTTAGAAGGATAATAATAAGTTTAATATTATGTTTTAATTTAAATAAATAATATAAATTTAAAGTATTTAAAGGAATGCGTTTAAATTTATATTATAAATGTCTGAAGTAGCAAACGAAATAAGTGTCAATAATGATACTTCATATAATAGTGATTATATTTTTGAGCTAAAGACAGTGCAATCTTCTGCATTCCGAATTTTAATAGAAGCATTGAAAGAAATTTTAACCGATGCTAATATAGAAATTGAAAGTTCTGGTATTAAAATTATGACTATGGATCCCAGTCATACTGTATTGGTTCATCTTAAATTAGATGCTAACAAATTTGAGAAATTTTCTAAATTAAATGATAGTAAACTTACAATTGGTATTTCTATGTTGTGTTTGTTCAAACTTATTAAAACTATGAATAATAATGATACCCTAAGTTTATACATTGAAAAAGATGACCCAAATAGATTGGGAATTAGAATAGAAAATGGAGAGAAAAACTCTCTTACAAAATATAAACTAAATCTAATGGATTTACCGGAAGAGAAGATAGACATCCCCCCGGCATCTTTTGAAAGCGTACTTACCATGCCATCGAATGATTTTCAGAAGATTTGTCGTGATATGCACAACATCGCAGATAATATGGAAATTAAGAGCGTAGGAAATCAATTAATGTTCAGTTGTCGAGGAGATTATGCTGTGCAAGAGACCACTTTAGGGGAAACGATTTCTGGTATGTCCTTCATACAAAACAGTAATCCCGAAGAAGTCGTTCAAGGAATTTTCGCCTTAAAACATTTAGTATTATTCACAAAATGCACCAACTTATGCAATTCAATAGAATTATATCTGAAAAATGATTATCCATTGATAATAAAATATAACGTAGCTTCCCTAGGAAATGTTAAATTATGTCTAGCACCTAAAAGTTCTACTTCTTAAATTATTTAATAATAATATAGATTATATCTATAATTTATAATAATATTAATAAATTTGATTTATGTTTAATCTAACTATTAATAAATTTATAAAAAATAATGTCTCCGTTTTGGATTAATAGATACGATGAATTTAAAAATGAAATTTGTGTCCCTCGTTCTGTAATTTTAAAAGATAGTTTGGAAAAATGGATAGAAGGAACAAAAAAATATGGAAAAGGATATAAACCAGAATTACACTGTGAAATATGTGATTTTTTAGTAATAACTACTGCTATACACGATTTTGTTGGAAAACGAAAAATTTTAGCTTGTAAATGTAATAATCGTATAAATGGATTTTGAGATATATTGATTTTAAAAATTATTGTGATAATAATAATTATGAATTATTAGATACTGAAGAAGAATGGAAAAAAGGTTGTAGTGGAAAAGGTAAAAATTATAAACCACGTATTAAATGTATAAAATGCGATTTTATATGTAATACTACAACAATAGAATTAGCTTTTTACAATAATATATTAAATTGTGAATGTCCTAATATAACTCATTGGATAGGAAGAAGAATTGAATTTATTAGTATTTGTAATATTAAAGAATGTGAATTATTAGATGATGAAAAAACTTGGAATGAAGGTACCTCAAAACATGGTATAAAATATAAGCCTACTATTAAATGTCTAAAATGTAACGAAATATTTAGGTGTAGAATTGACCATTTTGTAGATTTAGAAGGAAGTTATAACTGTTTATGTGGTAGAATGAACGCATGGCAAAATAGAATTTCTGAGATTAAAGATGAATGTAAAAACAGAAATACTGAATTACAAATTGATGATAATACATTAAAAGAGGGACTTAGAAAAGAAGGTAAAAATTTTAAACCTCCGATAAAATGCAATATATGTAAAATTACAGTTACTACAAGTTCAATTAATGTATTTATGAATAAAAAATCTTTAGGATGTAGATGTAAGGATTCTCGCTCCGAAGATCTAATGTGCAATATTTTAAAAAAACTATATCCAGAAAATACTTTTATTAAAATTAGACCAGATTGGCTTAAAAATGATACTGGTTCTAATTTAGAATTAGATGCCTACTGCGAAGAACTTAAATTAGCTTTTGAATATAATGGCTTACAACACGAGCAATTTTGTGAATTTTTCCATAATAATGATATTGAAAACTTTAAAAATCAACAACTTCGAGACAAAAAAAAAATTGAATTATGTCTAGAACACAATATTAAACTTATTATTATTCCTTCTAAATATAGCTATCTAAATCCTACTGAAATGGAAGAATTTATTAAGGAATGTTGTGTGGAGAAAAATGAAATTGATTGTTCTTAAAAAATCTTATCTATTTACTTTCTTGCCTCAATAAATACAAATTTTTTTTCTTCCTTTTTTATAATTGTAAAGCCATTTTCAATCAACAATTTTTCTAACTTATTTTCTGATAACTCTTCGTTATACCATCGTTTGTATGGTTCAATGATAAGAAGAGTTCCTCCTATATCTAATATCCTATAACACTCACTAATATAATCTTTACAATTACTACCCCACATTGCTAATGACATTATACAAATATTTTGTGAATAATCTTCTAAACCAGTGTTCATTATATCTTTTGAAATAATATTTTCTTTTGCTGATACATGGTCAAAATTTGTAAAATTAAATCTGCGATTATTAACAAAATGTTCATTTATTTCTGCAAAACCACAACCTAAATCAACTATATCTTTACATTTATTTCCTTGAAGATTTTCTAAATATTCAATGATTCTATTTCTGGGTATCTCTTCTGTTGGAAAAGATTCTTCATTTGCCTCAGATATCTTATGATAATCTTCCCAGTCTTTTTTATTATTTATGAAGTGATTATGTAAATTTTCTGAATTCATGTTTTATATTTTTTATGTAATTCTGATAATTCATTTTTTTGTCTTATTTGTCTTTTTTCTTTTGATTCCGAATTATTATTATTTTGAGTTATTATTGTTGGTTTTGACATGTTTTTTTTTTTTTTTCTTTGTTCCCAAAACCATCCTTGTAATGATTCTAATTTAGTTATCTTATCCTGGCTTAATTTATATTTTTTTTTATTATCTCGTTGTTTACTTATCCAACGCCCAATCTTAACCCCATCTGTTGTTTCATAACTCGCTGTTGGACATTGATTATTATTTTTCAACATGTACGTTTTTAACAACACATAATTAGTATTCCATCCTTCATCTAAATCCAATTCCCAAAACCATCCTTGTAATGATTCTAATTTGGTTATCTTATCCTGACTTAATTTATTTTTTTTTTTATTATCTCGTTGTGTACTTATCCAACCCCCAATCTTAACACCATCAGTTGTTTCATAACTCCGCGTTGGACATTGATTATTATTTTTCAACATGTACGTTTTTAACAACACATAATTAGTATTCCATCCTTCATCTAAATCCCAAAACCATCCTTGTAATGATTCTAATTTAGTTATTCTATCCGGACTTAATTTATTCTGTTTTTTATTTTTTCGTTGATGACTAATCCAACTATCAATCTTAATCCCTTCTGTTGTTTCATAACTCCTTGTTGGACATTGATTATTATTTTTCAACATGTATTCTTTTAACAACTCATAATTAGTATTCCATTCTTCATCCCATGGATCCCAAAACCATCCTTGTAATGATTCTAATTTAGTTATTCTATCCTGACTTAAATTATTCTTCTTTTTATGTCGTTGATGACTAACCCATTTACCAATCTTAACCCCTTCTGTTGTTTCATAACTCCATGTTGGACATTTATTATTGTTATTCAACATGTATTCTTTTAATAATTCATAATTAGTATTCCATTCTTCATCCAATGGATCCCAAAACCATCCCTGTAATGAGTCGAGTTTAGTTATTCTATCCTCACTTAATTTCTTCTGTTTTTTATTTTGTCGTTGTATATGTATCCAATTTCCAATCTTAATCCCTCCTGTTGTTTCATAACTCCATGTTGGACATTTATTATTGTTATTCAACATGTATTCTTTTAATAATTCATAATTAGTATACCATCCATCATCGAAATCCAATTCCCAAAACCATCCTTGTAATGATTCTAGTTTAGTTATTCTATCCTGACTTAATTTATTCTTCTTTTTATTTTGTCGTTGTGTAACTATCCATGATCCAATCTTAATTCCACCCGTCGTCACATAACTCTGCGTTGGACATTGATTATTGTTATTCAACATGTATTCTTTTAATAATTCATAATTAGTATACCATCCTTCATCTAAATCCAATTCCCAAAACCATCCTTGTAATGATTCGAGTTTAGTTATTCTATCCTGACTTAATTTATTCTTCTTTTTATTTTGTCGTTGATTACCTATCCAAAACCCAATCTTAATCCCATCAGTTGTTTCATAACTCTGCGTGGGGCATTGATTATTGTTATTCAACATGTATTCTTTTAATAACTCATAATTAGTATTCCATTCTTCATCTAAATCAAATTCCCAAACCCATCCTTGTAATGATTCGAGTTTTGTTATTCTATCCTGACTTAATTTATTCTTCTTTTTATCTTGTCGTTGTCGATTTATCCATGACCCAAGCTTAATCCCACTTATTGTTAAATAACTCGTAGGACATTGATTGTCATTATTCAACATGTATTCTTTTAACAACTCATAATGAGTATTCCATTTTTTATCATTGTATTTTATATCTACATCTAAGATACCTTGACCAAACATTTTATTTAAATTTACATCTTTGATTTTCCATAAAACTTCTAAATCAGGATGAGTATGTATATCAAATAATTTTGGTCTTTTTTTAGGTGCACTAATTGTTTTTTTTATAATTTTTTCTTTTTTATCCTTTTTTACAACAGGAGAATAAGTTTTATCATCTTCACTATAAAATAATCTTAAAGGTTCTAAATCAAATGCATTTTCATTATAATATATAACAGGATTATCATAACTTTGTGTATGAACTTCTATAGTTTTTTCACATTTCTCTGCTATATCATTTAGGATATTTATTTCATTTGTCTCTTCAAACGATTCAACATCTAAATCAATATTATCTTGATTGCATATAAATTTAAGGTTTTCTAATAAATTACCTTTACTTTCAAGCACTTCTAATCCATGCTTTAACAAATTATCCTCGATTTCCTGAGGTTCATACATATTAGGATATTTTATACACAATTCAAATAATTCTGGATCATATTGGTATCGAAAAGCACTAATTACATTTAAAGCTGTATTAAAATTACCTGATTCTGATAATTCCTGTCTTATCATTTCATCTTTTCTTTCATCAGTATCCATTGTATTATATTTAGTAATATCTACCAGACAAGGTATCAATATAATAGCTGGTGGCATATTTGGTTCAGGAAGTCTAACCAAACGACCAATTCTTTGTGATTCTTTTACAATACTTTGTGTAGGGTCAATCGGTACACCCATATTAGCCCATTTTGTATCAATACCCTCATTTAGAATACCACAAGATGCTAATATATAAATTCTTCCCACAACTTTTTGGTCAAAATCATTAATTATTTTTTGACGATTTTTTGTAGTAGCATCTACACCTTCTAATTTAACATCATCTACATTAAAGATATTTTTTGTATTAGGAAACTCATCATTTTGTATTCTAATAAATAATTTCTTTAATATTTTTTCATTATTTTTGGAAGCAAATTCTTTTACAGAAGAGATAGATTGATTTTCATTATCATTTACATATCGATGATAAGTAAGCACATTCCAGTAATCATAACTACCTGATAAACACGCACGAATAATTGATTCAAAAATAGGAATATATTTTGATTTATATTCTGGTTTTTCCATATATAGGGATATTTGGGTTTGAAATGGTTTACAAATCTTATCCTCGACAGCCTGATAAAATAGATATTCATATGCTAATGGACCACAATCACTATTATATTCTTCCTCTCTATCATACATAGTAATACTATTACGATTGATAGGAGTTGCAGTATAATATTCTTTTTTATCTACAATACGATCTAGAGACTTATTATTAAAAGCAATATTTTGTATCTTTTCTCCTAAAATATGATGAGCTTCGTCCCAGATTAGATAATCTATTATTGTTTGGTGTTTAATACATTCATTGATAAATTTTTCAAAAGATTGGTAGGTAACTAATATTATTTTTTTACAATTAGATTTTTTCAAAAACTTATCCAAAATACTCTGTTTAGTAGTATATTTAATTCTATCATTTTTGATATTTAGTTTTCCTTCATCATCAGAACAAAAAGCTAAGCATTGGTAATTAGAAAAATTCTGGTTAAAAAATTCATTATCATTATTAAAATAGTCATTATTATATTGATTAATTAATCCCAGGGAAGGAAAAACAATAACATTTAGATTTTTTTCATCATTAAAAATAGAGACGGTGAATGTCCTAGTTTTTCCTGTACCGCACCACATATTTACTAGACATTTTTTATATTTAGCTTTAGCATTAATTGCCTCTATTTGGTGTTTATAAAGATAAGGTATAAATTTATCTTTTAGTGGAATTTCTTCCAAATAATTTGTATCTTCCAGGTCTGAATCATAATCAGAATATCCTGAAATATTGTTGGATTCTGGTCCAGAATAAGAGTCATCTTCAGAATTATATTGGATATTAGAATCTGTGTTTAAAATTTCTTCCATTGAATTAATAGGTATTTCATTATCAATACTTTCTTGATATTGATATGTCATTAATTAATTAAATAATAAATAATTTTTAAATCAAATTATATCTTAAAATACTGATTCAGATTGGTTTAAAGATTTTTCCAAATTATAATAATGAAAATTTTAAAAATTAACAACTTCTTGAGAAAAAAAAAAAAATAGAAATGAAAAAATTTATAATTAGATTTAAAGGCAAAATTTATTAATCCATTATAAAATATCCCCTTATATCATATCTCGCATAACATTCATTAGCAAAATGACCTATTCTATCACATCTAAAACATCTCATATTATAATGATCATCATCGCTGCTTAAATCACTATCAATATATTCACCATTAACATCAAATTCAGCAAAACAACTATTTGTAGTATGATTAGTTCTTCCACACCTTTTACATTCTTTTTTCTTTCTATTAGTAGAAAGTTTATTTACAGATATATTTATTTGACTATTTATTATATCCTTTGATGTTATTTTTTTCATAGTTTCACTATCATGCGATATTACCATACACTTTTCTAAATTAATCAACCAGTCAGCTTTATTCTGAATACAGTTATTAGCAAAATGTCCCTCATTTCCACACTTTCTACATCTATCACCTAATCCCATTATTAAAGTTTTAATTATATTACATTCAGAATTAGTTAATGGTTTTGTATTAGTAAATTCCCATCCTCTTACATTATTAAATCCATGTTTAATCATTCTTACTAATAATTCATCTTTTTCCCAATTAGATCCATTTTCATCTTTGGGCGTTAGTGGTTTAATTGCTTTATATACACCATTACATTCCTTAACAAATTTAGCCGAGTTTTGATTTATTTTTTTATGGTCATTTATTCTTGATTGTTTATTTTTAGATTTTCCTACATAATAATTTCCTTTTTTATTCAGTGATAGAACATATACCTCTTCAGAAGTCATTTTATAAATAAATATAATTATTAAATAAATATCAAATTTATATAATAATTATACTAAATATTTTTATCTTGTATTTTGATAATTTTATTATAAATATAACGTAGCTTCCCTAGGAAATGTTAAATTATGTCTAGCACCTAAAAGTTCTACTTCTTAAATTATTTAATACTTTTATAGATTATAGCATATTCAATGGTCTTTTCATTATTTACCAGAATTAGAATTCTTAGGCTTAGACTGCTTAGGCCCAACCGAGGTTGTTTTTTTTATTGCCATATTACTGTTTTTACTTGTAACTTCTTCTTCTTTTATTGTTTGGGTTTGAAAAGATTGATTATCTGCAACGCCTTTACTTGCAGGGTTATATTCCACACTTTCTTGAGAATCAGGTTCAGGTATATCAGATTCCGTTCGCACCGGGCTTGGTTCTGGAGTATCATCACCACCACCTCCAAAAAGTAAATGTATATATTTGCTTAATATTTTTCTTCCTAATTTACCATAAATATTAACCTTGCGTCTAGTTATAGGATTAATAATTTTATTATACATTTATATTATATATATTTATTTTATTATATATAAAAAAAATATTTTAAGAAAATATTAGAAAAATATTATATCTATAATCATTTATAAATTGTTTACAACAATGATATTTAAAATTGGAAAAAACTAATTTCTTAAAAAAAATTTATCAGTCATATTAAAATGATATATAATTCCTATATTTATAAATATATATACCAAATGGATACACAACCGTTAATTTCTATCTTATTCGCAATGTTTGTATACATAAATGAATTATTATTTAAAGTTTATAGTAAAAAAAAGTATATATGAAAAATAAAATAACTAATTTTAATCAAACTTTAAAATTAGTTAAAACTGATGAATTATTAAAAATGGAGCTTAAAAAGCCTAATATTCAAAGGATACTAGAGAAAAAAAAAGTGGATGATATATTAAATTATCAATTAAAAAAATTAAAAGAAAAAAATAGAACAAATTTTATAGGAGTATTAACAATAAATTATTGTGTAAGTGATAATAACTATTATTTAATAGATGGTCAACATAGATATAAAGCAATATTAATATTATATGAAAATTATAGCCATAATATAGATATATTTATAGAGATAATAACAGTAAATAATTTTGATGAACTAAAAGAAAATTATAATATAATAAATAACAGTACTCCATTGCCAGAGTTTTCAATAGAAATAGATAATACTATTTTAGAAGAATGTATGAATATATTTCAAAATAGATATTTAAATATTTGGTCAAAATCATTAAAATGTCGTAGACCATATATTAATTTTAACTATTTTCAGGAAAGCTTAGTATATATAATAGAAAAATTAAATATAAAAAATTCAAAAGATTTGATAGATATAGTAGAAAATTATAATAAAAAATTAAGCTATAAAAATAAAGATGATTTTAATGATATAAGTGAAAAACAATTTGAAATAGCAAAAAGCTGTAATTTTTATTTAGGTCTATATCAACATTGTTCTAACAATGAATATTGTTATTTATGGACAAAAGAAATAGTTGAACTATCTATTATAAAAAAAAATAAAATGAAGAAAAAATTAGCGATCCCTAAAAAATTACGTGACGATTGTTGGAATAAGCTAATAGGTAAATCAATAGCAGGAGTGTATTGTCTTGTGTGTAATTTAGAAAAAATATACATGAATAAATTTGATGCAGGACATATAACATCAGAAAAAAATGGAGGTTTATTAATACTGGAAAATTTATTACCAATTTGTTCGGGTTGTAATAAAAGTATGGGTTCTAACAATATGACTAATTGGGTAAGAACGTATTATCCAGAAAATTTAGCAAAATTTAATAATAGAGAGTATAATTGTATAAAAAATAAAAATTTTTAATATTTTAAATTAAATTATATTTTTTATTTTGAAAATTTTTTATATTTTCTAAAATATTATTCATAGTAGAATAGATGTAAATTCTATTTAAATTAATAATTTCTTTAATTTGCAATTTACTTAATCTTTCAATATTTTTTAATTGATTTAATGAGTTTTCATTTTCTAATAAACCATTATATAGTCCAGTATAATATCCAAGTAATCTATTAATATTTTTATTGTAATCAACATCATTAATTGATATATTATTACTATAAATATTATTACATTTTCCTATGATTTTTAATCCAATACATTCACCTTGTATACTATATATATTATTACAATATATATTATTAATATTTACATTAGTAGATGATGCAATAAGAATAGGTACTATATCAGTTCCTAAATATTTTGAAACTAATAAATTATAATTTATAAAATCTTTAGTATCAAAAATATATTTATAATCAATTATTCTATTATCTTCACAATCACAATTATTTCCTGAATTGGAAATATTTTCCATATGTATATTATCAATTTTTATACCATTACAGCCTGATAAAAATAAAATTAAGTTTCCTTTCATAACATGATTCATTTGGTCTCTAAGATTAACATATTTAAGAGAATATTTATTTTTAATAATATTTATATCATTATTAGCTTCAAACCATTCATCAATCATATATTGAGGAATATTAATAGATTTAGAATTAATAGAAAATGTGCTATCTATATTAATATATTTTGCTAAAATAACAGTTGCGTTTGTCATAACATTAGAAAAATAATTTCCTGTATTATTGTCAGTAATATCTAAATATGGCAAAGTATTACCGACTGTTCCTAAATGTGGTTTTTTTTTATCAGTTAGAGTAATTATTTCTCTAGGAAATGAATCTAAATTTTTAAAATAAATATCATGAATTACAATATTTTTATTACCTATTACTCCTTCATAATCTTTAATAAAATCGCCAACTACTACACCAAGACCATTTAAAACAATTCCATAAATATTACCTTCAGGTAATCCAGTAGAATTCAAAAAAAGTTGAGATTCAGGTTTATTGTTAGAAATTAATTTTGTATAAACTTTATCAATCATTTCTTTTTGTAATTCACATAATATATTTTCTATTTTAATATTTTGAGTTCCATTAACAAATAGAAATGCATTTGAATTATGTTTCAATAATTCATATAAAAACCTTCTAGTGTATAATGCATTTGAATATAAAAAATTAATATTTACATCCCTTAAAGAATCTTTAATTTCAATATTTCTTATAATTACATTTTCACTTCCATTAAGTGCAATCCCACCTACCTCATAATTTTTAATAACTAAATTTTCTATAATTATATTATGATTACCATTTCCATGTATACCATGGTGAGAACTTCTTCCTAATGTGCCATTTTTAATATAAATATTTTTAGGAAATTGAATTTCTCCAAAATTAGAAGGCCCTTGTCCATTAATAAAAGGAGAACTATTTAATTCTATATTTGAATAAAATCGTTGATGAAAATAATGAATTACTGATTGTTCAATTATTTTATTATTCAAATCTATCACAACATTATCACATTCGACTGTTATAGCTGCAAAAAATCCAAATTGATACGGAGGATTTGGATATTGTTCTAATTGTTCAGGATAATTAGGATGAAAATTATCTAATACATTTTTAAAATCCATACAATTTGTAGAATCATATATATTTTTATTTGGTGAAAATGTAATATTTTCATTTAAAATATAAATACCAGGAACTTTAATTCGATATGTACCCATATCAAAATCAGTTTGATTTAAATAAATTTTTTTTGCAAAACTATTATAGATAATATCATTAAATATCTGTAAAATTTCTAAATGTTTATTGTTATATAAATTCTTAATATTTTTTTTTAAATCTAAATTATTATTAATCATTAATAAAATAATAATATATATTTTTTATACCAATATCTTCTTTAACCAACAATTTATTTCATATAAAATTTTAAGATGAATATAATTATTTTTTTTTATTATATTAATAATTTTTTTTTGCTACTTTCTATAGTATAATTTAAAATTTGAGACGATTTAACAATACATGTCTCATAAGCATTTATTTTATTAAGATAATTTTTTAATTGATTATAAGTATTAAAATCTAAATTAACTCGTTTACTCTTTATTGATTTATTTTTATTTATTTTAAATTCATTTTTATTTATAATATATTTAATATTATAATCAATTGTTTCAATATTACAACTTTCTTTATTTGCTATAGTTTTTTTTTTTGGAAAATTAATACTATTTATATCGATAGGTTGTGAATAAGTTTCATCAAAAAAATTTAATTTTCTAAAATATTTTTTTTTAATTTTAAAGTATAAATTAGTTATTTCACTTGCTATTAAATCACTATGGTAAATTATTATTTCGTTAGCTTCATTTAAATGATATTGAGATACTATTTCGTCTATAAATATATTTTCCAATATTTCTGTTCTTTTATATTTATTTTTAATTAATTCATGACTAAAATAATTTAAAAATACATCATATAAACTGTTACTAATTGATAAACCTTCTTTTATTATATCATAAATAATGTATTTACAACCAGTATGTTTTATGTCATTTATTATATCTACTATTTCTTCAGTTTTTTCTAGTAAATCTACAATAATGATATCCTCTGTATCATTTTTTTTTTTTTCAGCATAAATATAATTATAAAATTTAATTATATTATCTTCATTATTTTCACTGAAATGCATTTTTTTCTCTTTAAAATATAGTTCTAATAAATCATTATCATAAACAATTTGTGATTCTTTATAAATTTTTTTCCACATTTCTATAAATATATCTTGTTTTGTCTTTTCTATGTTATCTTCTAATTGTATTGGATTATATGTGCATAAATCATTATTATCACAATTTTTTTTATCATCAAGTTCATTGCAATTTAATTTAAAATTTAAATTTTTTTTATAAAAATCTTCTTCTGTTATTTGTTTATGATGTGCATTAATTGAAAATAATATTTTAATTAGATATTCTGTATATATTTTTTTATATTTTAATGTATATGTTTTTGATAAAAATATTTTATTTAAATATTCTTTTATTTTTTGATTATTTTTAATAGATTCACTAATACGTAGTTTTATAAGTTTATAAATGTTATTTTTATAGTTTAGTTTTTTCATAAATTTTATCCTATTATCTAAATAAATTGATTCATATAAATTAGGTTTAATTTCGTCTATTCTTGTATAAAAATCAGCATCTGTAATACTATTTAATAAATATTCATTATTACTATTTCTATCATAGATTAATTTATAGTTTTCATAATTTAATCTTACAATTTGACCTTGTTCTAAAATAAATCCTATAATTTTTTTTTTATTATTTACAATATTTTTAATAGGTTTAACATTAATAAGATAATTAGATTTTTTCCATAAATCAAAATATTGATTTAATGCTTTTTCATAATCAGATACAAAAACATCAGATTCAGTTCTTTTTATGCTTTTTAATTCAATTTCGGTATCATTGTGTTTTATAAGTATATTCGGTATATCCTTAACGTCAATAGGTTCTATTTCTACTAAAATATCATTCAATATTAATCCCAATAATTTATTATGTTTTACATATAATTTATTTATACTAATATCTAATGTTAAATACTTAGTATTAATGATTTTTAAAAAATCAATAATATTGTTTTTTTTCATAAAAAATTTATCATTTATAAATTTTTGATATTCAATTAATTTAGTATCAAAATTATGATATCCTTTAAAAGTTTCTAAATTATTGTAGTATTGGTCAGATTCTTTTATATTAATTTTTTTGTTAACGGGTATTATATGACCACTACTTAATTCTAAACCAGATATATTTTCTTTATTATCAATAATTTTCCTAATAACTAAAATTTTTAAGCCTGTATCGTTATAAAATTCATTTAATTTTATATATAGGTCAAATGGATTTAGAAGCTCTAATTTATCTATAATTGAATTGATATCAATATAGTTTTCTTCATCTTCAGTATTAATAAATGGTTTACAAGGTATAATTAATTTATTAGTAAGATAAATTGCTACAATTTTATTATAATCATCTGTTAAATATTTAGATATAATATATTTTTTTTGAGAATTTAATTTTTGTTTTATTTCGTCAAAATCATAACTTTTATCTTGGGTTTCTTTATTTAAAAGTGGATTTAGATTTATTTTGCAGTTTTGAACTAATAATTCTAATAAATAATTTATAATAGTATTTGTATTTTTTTTAAATGTTTTTTTTGGTATTTTTGATTTATCATAAAGAAAAATAGGTTGATACATTGTTCCTATCTTAAGTGCAATAGCGATATCAACATTTGGATCATTATACCAATCAATATTCATAAAATATGGACATAATATATTAAATTTTTTATTTTTTTCTTCTAAAATAATTAAAATTAATCCTTTTTGACTACAATAAGAATTAGGGCGAGTTAAAAAATCTATGAAAAATTTATGATCTTTATTTTCATCGGATAATATGTATTCCAAATAATTTTGTAATGAAGAAATATTATATGGATATCCTGCTAAATTATCTCTAAATAATAATTCTAAATTTCCATTGTTAAAATTTTTAAAATTTTTTTCAGTAATATTTTTGATCATATAATTTATCACATGAATATCAGTTTCTTTAGGAACTTTATAAGAAGCTAATAAAGAGAAAAAAGAATTATGAGAAATTTTAATACCTTGTCTTAAATAACAAGAAATTTTTTCATTAATAGTAGGTCCTGGAAGACATTTATTTTCTTCGTTAAAAAAATTATCAGGAAAAGGTTTTTTTAATATACCTATACGATCTTCATCTAAATTTTTTTTATCACCTAAAATATAATTTTCATTTGTTTCTAGTGAAGAATCTTCTAAACCAAAAACTTTGTTTATATTTCTATTAGGCTTGACAAAACAACATGGAACATATTTATCATTAGTAGAGCCTTCGCAAAATCCAGGATATATATGTGGATTATCTTCATCAATTATATGAATACTTTGGTTTTTTTGTAGTATGTCAAGAGGTTGACCTTTATATTTAGGGCCAAATTCTAATATATCTGGGTATCGACCATTAACTAAATCGGATGATATTCTCCATTGTGAATTAAATGGATTTTTAGGCAAAAAAACTTTTTTACCGTATTCTGTTCCATATTTTTCTTGTGCAGCTTCTTTATCTTTATCAAGTGTGCCTAAACCTTCGTACTCAATATTTCTAAAATTAACTGTAACATTATCTTCAAAATCAAATATTTGTGGACAAATATACCAGTTTTGATTATCGGGAGAACTACCCCATTTTATTGCATTACAATCTTTTTTAGGATTCTCTAATAAATCTTGTTTACTACAACTGATTGAATTCGGAGATCTTTTAAATGCATCTGGATCAAGTTCTATTTTTTTTTTTTCATCATCTGATATAACAATGGGTTGTCTCGACGACTGACATCTTCTTGCATATTTAGGATCACTATCCCAAGTAAATAAATTTATATCTCTATTATATAATCTTCTTAATATAGGATTTTTTATGTCACTGTAATTTTCTTGAGATAATAATTTATCTATAGGTTTCTGACTATCTTCTTTTTCATCATTATTTTGTTCAATGTCGTCATTCTCATCTTCATCGTTATCGTCATCATCATCATCATCATCATCGTCAGGCTCATAATCATGATCAATATCATATAGATTAAATATATCTATATCTTCTGTTACTTCTTTGTGTGCTTTTTGTTCTATTTTACGGTTATCATCAATTAAAGCATTTATTTCTGAATTATTTTTGTTTTGAATTAATTTAAAAAAATCATTATATAATTCTGAAAAGTTTTTATATTTTTCTTCATATTTTTCTATATTTTGTTTATAAAACAAAGTATATGTATTAAAAAAACAATTTATAAAATTTTTAATATTATTTAATTCTAAAATATTTGAAAATCCTTCTATATATATTTTATATTGGTTTATTTCTTTTATTTTTATAGGTGTAATATAATGTATTTTTATATCTATTCCAAAATTATTTTTTTTTTTTTTATCGATTATTTGATTTATTTCTTCATTAATTAATTTTTGTGCAGTTGCTAAATCTACAAATTCGAATTTAGTTATAATTTTTTGAAGTATTTCTTCTTTTTTAATGTTTTGTTTATATAATTTATGAATATATTGTTTTGTAATAGGAATTTCACTATAATTATCAACTCGTCTATATTTAAAATGAATATATTTTCTATAATTTATGTCACCTTGTTTACGAATATATTTAGTGTGAACATTTTCTATTATACCAATATAATTACCAAATTTATCAGTTTGTATTATATCATAATTTCCATCAGATAAAAATTTATTAATTCTATATACATAATTATTCAGATTTTTCCAAGTTTTATCAAAATAGTCGACTTTTTCATTATTTTCATATATATTACTATTTAAAGAAACATGTGTAAAATATATATCACCTAAATTTTTAATATTATCATAATTTAATACTATATTTTGAGGTATATCTATTGTCATTACACAATTTTGATATAAGTAAGATGTATTATAAAAAGAATTATTTAAATTTAATATAGAAGTATTACTATTTAATATTATGTGTTTATAATTTTCATCATATTCTAAACTTTTAATTTCATCTATAAAAAAATTTAATTTATTATTTAAAATATTATCAATTTTTTCTAAAGAAATTTCATAAAATTCTTTCCATAAAACTGACAAAAATAATTCTCCATTTTTTGTTATTTCTAAATTTCCATATAAAGTATCAAATTTGTAAAAATTTACTTCATTATCAATAATAATATCTTCATGTTTTAAATTTATAATAAAATTTAAATTTACATTTTTAATTAGAATATTATTATCAAGATTCAAAATATCTAAACTTATAATTTTATCATGATCATAATTTATTTTTTTTATTTTTCCATTATAAGTATTATTTGAATTTTTAAAATTTCCTAATTTAATTTTATATTCTATAGATTTAGGCAGAGCTTTTATTTTTTTTATTTCATTATTATCAAGTTCATAGCTACTTACTTTTATCCAATCTATTAAGATTTCCTTACTAATGTAAGGAATATCATTATTACTATAAATTTTTGTAATTTCTTTAAAAATTTTATACATAATTTCTTTTGTAAAAGGATCTTTAAATTTTACAAAAGGTATATCTAAGCTTAATTCTATTTTATTAAATATATCTAATAAATTTATATTTTTATGTAAATTTAGCTTATGTTTTATTTTTGTATATATATTATTAATTTTATTGATATTAATTTCTGGTATATTAAATGTATCATTACTTGTAATTAATGAAAATAATTTATTTTTATTTCTAAATATATTGTTAATAGAATCAAAATCTTTTTTGGTATCACTATCTAACTTTAGACTATTTAATAATTTTATATAATTATTTTTATTTATATTAGGAAAATACTTACTTATAAATCCATTAAAATATTCATTAAGTTGTTTTTCTAATTTTAAATCAAAAACTTTTTTTTCTTCTATTACACTATGTATGTTAGAAAAACTATAAAAATATATTTCTTTATTATATATTCTACCTATAGATGATATTAATCTATTAATTTTGTCTTCATTAACAGAAGTTATGATATTTTCTTCTTTGTTTAATTGTAATTTATATCCTACATAATTTGAATCAAAATATTTATATATTAAATTATCTAAATATATTTCGGTTTTATATAAATTATTATAATATGTATGTGTTATAATAGGATTTCTTAAAAATTTTGTTATATGTTTATATATAAATTTATCATTACAAATATTTATATATGTTAATTCTTTTTCAGAAGTATATATTTTGACTAAAATATCTATGTTATGTTGATCTATACCAATTGATTTTAATTCCTCAATAAAAATTTGAATAGATGGATTATTTGAATTTTTTAACATTTTACAAAACATATTTTGAATAATTATATTAAATGGACTAATAGTTGATTCACTTGTATCTTCTAATAAATTCATATAATTATTATCTAAAAATGTTGTTAAAAATAAATTATCGGGTAATAAATATTCATTATCAATATAACTACTTAATTCTGAAAAAATAGTTTTTTTAAGTGAATAAATGCTATCATCTTCTAATATTAAAGTATATATAAATTTAACATTATCATATTTAGACCAATCAATATTAATTTCATCAAAAAAATTATAACCATATTTTTGTTTAAAATAATCTTCTAATTTCGTTGTATCATCTACAGATAAATATGGTAATTTTTTTTTATTTATATTTTCTAATATTTCTTTTATTTCGTCTGTAACTTCTCCTATAAATATATAACAATGTAATTGAAAACCATTATCTTTTTTGTATAATTCTTTATATAAAAAATTTATTTGATCATTTATAATTTGATAATTGTAAGATTGTTCGATTGATGATTCTTTTTCTTTAAGAGCATCTTCTAATTCATTAATTTGTTTATTAAATAATTCTTTTTTTATATTATAATCAAATTCCGAGGTAAATTTTATATATGTTATTTTATATGGTTTATAAAAAATTTTTGATTCATATTTTAATTCTTTTTCCATATATTATAATATTAAAATATAATTAATATTTTTTTTTACTTCATATATTTGTTTAAATATATTTGTTTAAATATATTTAATTAATTAAATATATACGCAAAATTTTACAAAAAAAGATTAAATATAGGATATATTTGATTTATTTTGTATATGGAGAATCTGTAATAGTTGTTCCACAATAAGAAACTGGTTGTTGATTATAATTAACATATTTATAAATTTTTTGTTTATCTGCATATTTTAATAAAAATTTCATATTATTCCAAAATTCATCTGTATGACCTATGGATACGGTCATTATATGAGCTAATTCATGTATTCCAACAAATAATATTGTATTAATATCTATTAATTCTTGTTTTTCATCTTTTGTTCTAATACAAAATACTATTTTTTCTCCTTTGTTTACCGAATAAGATGTATGTTTAGTATTTGATATTGTTTCACTTATTTTTTCTGGTTTAAATCGTTTTTCTAATCGTTGTATTCGAGGATCATCTGGCATTTCTAATGCTAAATATTTAACTAATTTATTTAATTTTTTAGATACATTTGCTAATAAATTAGCAGCATCCACTTTATCGTCTCTATTTCTAACTAAATATTCTTTATTATCTATAGTTGATTTAGTATAACATAATTCAGTAAATCTTTCTTCATAATACATAAAAACAGATAATATTATAATTGATACAATAATAATAGTAATAAATTCATTCATTGTTAGAATACTTTCAGAAAAAAAAAATTGATTTAAATATTAAATATTAATATTTAATATTAACAAAATGTTTATTATTAAGCCTGATAAAGAAGAAATTAGATTTCAAATTATAGATATTTATACACAAAATATGAAATTTAAAAATGAAGATAATAGTTCAGATTCAGACGATTTTTCAGACGAAGAAAATAAATATCAATTAGATAGAAGTGAATATAAGATAATGATATTTGGAAAAGACGAAAATGATTATACATATTCAGTATTAGTAAATGATTTTACACCATATTTTTATCTTAAGGTTCCTGATAATTTTACAAAAGATAAAATAAAATATTTAGAAGATTGGATTAAAGAAAATATGTGGAAAAAATATGAAGAAGGTTTAGAAAGAATTACTTTACATCAAAAAATGAGTTTTAGAGGATTTACAAATAAAAAGAAATTTAATTTTGTTAGACTTGTTTTTAGAAACACAAATGCTATGAATAATTGTATAAATTTATTTCAAAATAAAACTTGGAATTCTACATTAAAAAAATTCACAAAAATATTGCCCAAAAAAATTACAATTCAAGGTGTGACAGAACAACCATATTATTTTGATTTATATGAAAACATGATAGATCCTATGATTAGATTTATTCATCATAGAGAAATAAAACCAGTAGGTTGGATAACTATACCTAAAAATAAATATACAATTCGTAAATCAGAACATGAAACACATTGTAATATAAATATAAACACAAGATGGACAAATATAAAATATAATAATAATGAAAATAATGTAGCTATAAAAATTATGGCATATGATATTGAATGTGATTCAAGCCACGGTGATTTTCCTTTACCTAGAAAAGAATATTTAAAATTAACACGTGAAATAGTAATTGAATATGAAAGAATACAAAAAATTATATTTAATAAAGATTCTAATAATGTAGATGAATTAAAAAGATTAATATCCAATAAAAAAATGTTTGTTAAAAAACTAATTAATTTTGCGTTAAATGACGGAAGTGAAAAATTTAATATTAATAAAGTTTACATAAAATTTGGTTTTAATATACCAAATGAAAAAGTTATTGATATTGTTTCTTCAAATATAAGTAAAATTTTATTAGAATACGACCCTTGTGTGAAAACTTTTGATAGAAATAAACAGATTGATAAATCTATTGAAGCAATTAGTAAAATTTTAAATAATAATTTTCCACCTTTAGAAGGTGATAAAACCATTCAAATTGGTATAAGTTTTATAAAATATGGTTCAAATATACCTTATAAAAATTTAATGTATACATTAGGAAGTTGTGAAAATATAGAAAATACTAAAGTAGTTAGTTTTAATAATGAAAAAGATTTATTATTGGCATTCAATAAATTAGTTATACAAGAAGATCCAGAAATTATAACTGGTTATAATATTAATGGTTTTGATACTCCTTGGTTAATGAAGAGAGCTCATGAATTAGATATAGAAGAAGATTTTTGTAAATTAAGTAGAATAAAAGATTATAAATGTATTTTAAAAGAAAAACAAGAAAAATCAGCAATAGGACAACTTATTAAAGTTGAATTTGTAGATATACCAGGTAGAATACAATTAGACATATTAAAACTAGTTCAAAAAAGTTATAATTTAGATTCATATAAATTAGATTCCGTATCAGCTAATTTTATACAAGGTGATATTGAAGAAATATCTAAAATTAATGATAAAACTATTATAAAAACTAATAATTTAAAAGGATTAAATAAAAATAATTTTATAATATTTATAGAACAGGATGGATATTTAGAAAATAAATATTTGGATGGAAAAAAATTTGAAATTCAAAATATTGGTGAAAATAACTTTATAATTAATGAAAATATTGAATTAGATTTAAATAAAAAATGTATATGGTGTTTAGGTAAAGATGATGTATCTCCACAAGATATATTTGATTTACAAAAAGGTTCTAGTCACGATAGATATATAATTGCTAAATATTGTATGATGGATGTTATTTTGTGTATTGAACTATTATTAAAGTTAGAATTATTAACAAATTCAATAGGGATGGCAAATGTTTGTCTTATTCCATTGAATTGGAGTATACACAGAGGACAAGGTGTTAAATTATTAAGTTTAGTCACTGAAATTTTAAGAAAAGAGAATTATTTATTACCATATTTATATAAAAGTTTAATTAGTAAAGAAGGTTATGAAGGAGCTATTGTTTTACCACCTTATCCTGGTATATATTTAAATGATCCAGTAGCAGTTCTTGATTATGCATCTTTATATCCATCTTCTATGATTATGGGAAATTTATCTCATGAAACTATTTGTGAAGATGAAAAATGGTTAGGTGATATAGGTATTGAAAATTTACGTAAATTAGGATATGGATATTATGATGTTGAGTTTGATAGATATCAGACTACATTTACAAGTTCAGGTTCTATTAAAGAAAAAAAAAAAATAGGTAAAAGTAAAGTGCGTTTTGTTCAATATCCTAATAATGAAAAAGGTCTTATTCCTCGCACATTACAATATCTTTTAAACGCACGCAAAACTACTAGAAAAAAAATTAATTATAAGACTATTACCTTAAAAAATGGAGAAAAATATTCAGGTATTAAAAACGAATCAGACCAAAATACTATTATTATTGTTACTGATAAAAATGATAAAATTGAAATAAATAAAGACGATATTATTGATATTACAGAAACATATAATAAATTTCAAAAAAATATATTAGATGGTTTACAATTGGCATTCAAAATTACTGCTAATTCTTTATACGGCCAAATTGGTGCAAGAGTTAGTGATCTGTTTTATAGAGAAATAGCTGCATCTACTACATCAATTGGTAGACAACAATTAGATATTGCACAAACTTATTGTGAAAATAAAAAACATTTTCCTAAAATATTAGATAATGGTGAAACTATCTACTTAAATAATAAATGTGTGTACGGAGACACTGATAGTGTGTTTGTAAAATTTGATTGTAGATATAATAATGGTGAAAAAATGATAGGCAAAGAAGCTTTAGCTGAAACTATTAAACTTGCTAAAATTGCTGAGTCAGGAATAAAAAAAATATTAATGAAACCACAAGATTTAGAATATGAAAAGACTTTTTGGCCATTTATATTGTTTACAAAAAAAAGATATGTTGGTAATAAATATGAATTTGATATTGATAAATATAAACAAACTTCTATGGGTATTGTCACAAAAAGAAGAGATAATGCTCCTATTTGTAAAGTAATTTTTGGAGGAATTATTGATATAATTATGAAAGAAAAAAAAATTACACCATCTATTGATTTTCTACGTAAAAATATTAATAATTTAATTAATAGTAAATTTAATCTTGATGCTCTTATTATAAGTAAAACATTATCATCATATTACAAAGATCCCGATAGAGTAGCACATAAAGTTCTTGCTGATAGAATGGCTCAAAGAGACCCTGGAAACAAACCACAAATTAATGATAGAATTCCATTTATATATGTTGAAATTGATGAAAAAATTAAAGGAAGTATTTTACAAGGAGACAAAATTGAAAATCCAGATTATATAAAAAAAAATAATTTATCTCCTGATTATGAGTTTTATATTACAAATCAAATTATGAAACCGGTCTGTCAAATATACGGTTTATGTTTAGAATATATACCAGGATATATTCCTAATACTAACTTTAATGAACTTCAAATTAATTATGAAAAAACAATTGATAGAGTAAGTGCTACAAAAAAAATTTTAGAAAAAAAACAACAAATTGCTGGAGATTTATTATTTGGCGAGGTTCTAAGAAAATTGCAAAATAAAAGAATTGGTAATGTTGAAATTTCAAAATGGTTTACTCCTCAAAAATCTAATACTAAAAAATATTATAAACCATCATATTACGATGATAATAATAGCAATGAAGAATGTGACGAAAATTATGATGCATCTGGATTTAACATTTAATCTAAAATATATAATTATATATAAACACAATAATTTAACTTAAATTAAGATAAATAAATTTATATAATCAAATACGATTTAACCCTAAAATTTTACTTAATGCAGAAGATTTATTTACTTTTATTTTTAATCTTTCAGCTTCTTTCTCTACCTCTAACTTAGCTTTTTCATATTCTTTTTTTTCTATTTTATCCAATTTTATTTTATTGATAGCTATTAAATCTTCTAATTCCTTTTCCTCTTTTTTTTTTTTTTCTGTTCTTTCTAATAATTTTTGGTTAGTATATATTTTTCTTTCTTCTTTTAATAATTTGATTTTCTTATCTTCGTTAGCTTTTTCAATTTTTTTAAGTAATTCCTTGTTTTTTAGTTTTATTTTTAATTCTTCTTTTTCTTTTTCCTCTTTTATTCTTAATTGTTCTTTTGCTTTTTCCTTTTTTATTCTTAGTTCTTCTTTTTCATTTTCTTCTTTTATTTTTAATTCTTCTTTTGCTTTTTCCTCTTTTATTTTTAATTCTTCTGTTGCTTTTTCCTCTTTAATTCTTAATTCTTCTTTTGCTTTTTCCTCTTTTATTCTTAATTCTTCTTTTTCTTTTTCCTCTTTAATTCTTAATTCTTCTTTTTCCTTTTCTATTTCTTCTTTTGTTTTATTTTCTTTTATTTTTTGTAATGCTTCAAAATAAAGTCTACTTTTCTCATTTGCTATTTTTTCTGCTTCAATTTTTTCTAAATGTAACTTTTTAACTATATTTGTAGCTTCTTCGGCATCTAATCTAAATTGGTTTATTTTTTTTTTACTAAATTCATCAGCTTTTTGTTTTAAATATATGTATATATTTTCCGAAATATCATTTGTATTTCTATTATCTAAATTATTATCTGGATCTAAATAATTTTTTATATATAGATCATTGTCTATATCTGAATTATTGTCTATATCTGAACCATTTTCTATATCTGAATCATTTTCTATATCTAAACTATTTTCTATATCTGAATCATTTTCTACATTTGAATCATTATATATATCTGAATTATTTTCTATATTAGGAATATTTTCTATATCTAAATCATTTTCTACATCTGAATCATTATATATATCTGAATTATTTTCTATATTAGGAATATTTTCTATAAGTTTATCTAAATTATTTTCAATCTCTATATTATTTTTTATTTCGGCGACATCTTTCAAATTAAATCTTGTTGCTTCCTTTTTAAGATAATTATATATATCTCTTGCTAAAATTTCTATTTGAATATCTTTTTTTGCTATTGTTCTTATTTTTAAAGCCTCATTTTTAGCTATTAATTTGGCATTAATTAAAGCTAATTTTGTATATTTTTTTTTATTTATCTCTTGATTTTTTTTTTCTGTAATTGAAATTAATGATTGATTAAATAAATTTGTATTGTTTTTTTTAATATTTAATCTATTAAGTTCTTGCATATATTTTTCTTTTTTTAAAATATCATCTTTTTCTATTTTAGATAATATTTCTTTTTTATCATTTTTTTGTGTTATAAGTTTACTATTTAAATTCTCTAATTTTAATATGTCGTTGCTTCGAATTTCTAATTTAGAAAGTTCAAGCTGATTTTTACAATTTATTATATTTATTTTTTCAATATTTTTACATTGTATTTTGTTTTCATGTTCTATTTTTTGATTAATTTCTAATTCTTTTTTTTCGATTTCTTTTTGTGCTAAATTTTTTTTATTTAGTTCTTCAATAGCTCCTTTAATAGCAATATTATTAATATATTTGTTTTTTCGCATTTGTAATCTATTAACATCAATGTTGATTTTAGAATCTAATATATTTATTTTTTCAAGATTTTTAGCAGATATTTTATTGTCATTTTCTATTTTAAGTATATCTGTTTCATTTAATTTAGATATATTTTTGTATTTTCTATTTTCTTCAGCATATTTTAAAAAATAAAGTTTATTTTTATTTTTTTTTTTTATTTTATCTTCTTCGTTTTTCTTTTTTTCAATTTTTAAAAGTTGTTCTTTTTCTATATCTTTTTCTTCTTGTGTCATTATTTTTTTTTGAAAATATATTTTTTTTTTATTTTCATTAAAAATTTTATTGATTATTAATTTATTATTTAATTTTTCTTCTTGTTGTTTGTTTTTAATTAAAAATTCTATATTTTCTTGATTTTGTTGATTATCATTATTTAGATTATTTAGGCTATCAATAGTTTGTTGATTATTTAGATTATCAATAGTTTGTTGATTATTTAGGCTATCAATAGTTTGTTGATTATTTAGATTATCAATAGTTTGTTGATTATTTAGGCTATCAATAGTTTGTTGATTATTTAGATTACCAATAGTTTGTTGATTATTTAGGCTATCAATAGTTTGTTGATTATTTAGATTATCAATAGTTTGTTGATTATTTAGATTATCAATAGTTTGTTGATTATTTAGGCTATCAATAGTTTGTTGATTATTTAGGCTATCAATAGTTTGTTGATTATCATTCTTTAAAGGAAGTTGTTTTCTTAATTTATTTAAATATAATGTTTTATTAATTTTATGCTGATTCCATAAAGGCATTATATAATATATAATGAAATTTATATATAAGTTAAATTAAAGTATAATTAATTATTTATAATCAAATCAAAGTATTTTAAAAATATAATAATAAGTAAAATTAATAAATCTATATATTATTTACAAGTATATTAAAATTTTTTTAATATTATATATATATATGATAAAAATAGGATTAATATTTTTAATATTTTTTTTTATGATATTAATTATTTCAATTTATCTTAGATTTACTATTTCAGAATATATAGATATAGGAAAATTAGGAATTGAAAAGAATGGTTATATAGAAGGTAATTCAGGAATAGAAAATTTTAAGACATTAGATCCAGCAAATTTAGATTATAAAATGAGTAAGCATGATTCAATTAAATTAAAAGATTGTAAAAATAATATAGAATTATTATCAAAAGACAAATTGTATGTGCCTCAGGGACATAGCTTATCTAATGATGCTATAAAATCTAATATTAATTTAGGAAGCTCTTCAGTAGATGGTTCTGATGAATCTCCAAAAAATATGTTTATATTTGCTTATAATAGAAGTAGTCCATATTGTTGTCCGTCAACATATTCTACATCAACAGGGTGTATATGTGCTACAAAAAAACAGAAAGATTTTATAAATATAAAAAGAGGAAATAATAAAACAACTTTTCATGATTATGATTTTTGAAATATTTTATTTTTAAATTTTATAATATTTTATAATATAGTTAAAAATAAAATATTATATAATAATATAATATAAAATGATAGCAGAAATACATAAATATTTTGTTGAATTTATAGGAACATTTATATTTTTATCAGTTATTCTTTCACATGGAAAACCTTTTCCGATAGCAATGGCTTTATTAGGAGTTATTTATTTTGGAGGAAGTATAAGTGGAGGTAATTTTAATCCAGCTGTATCTACAATGATGTATTTAAGGAATTCTTTATCAGCAAATGATTTAGCATTCTATATAATGGCACAAATTTTAGGTGGAGTAGTAGCATTAAAATTTTTTAATACTACAAAAAACAATTAGTATTTAATATTAAAATATTATAATTAGTATTTAATTATAATATTTTTTTTTACAAGTACATACCGATAGGAGGATTATTGTTATTATCTTTAGTTAAGAATTTATCAACCAAATAAATTGTAATTTTAATAGGAATTTTGAATTCTTGAAATGTATAACTAACAATTTTTTGTTCAATATTAATATTTTGTTCTTGTTCTTGTTCTTGTTCTTCTAAAATTTTATTAATAACATCATCTAATAAATTCATAATTACATTGTTAGTATTATTTATATTTTGTTTAAATGAATTTTGAATATTAGAATCTTTAGAGTTATTTAAGATTTGATAATCATTAGTTTTTTCAAGATCTTTTGGTTTATCTTGATTATCAGTAATATTATTATTTTCTATATATTTTTTAAGCATTTTATCAATAAGATTATCATATTCTTTTTGTAAATTTTTTTCAATTATATATTCTTTTAACATATCAAACATAAAATTTTTAATTTGATTATTTTCTTTATATTTTAAAACTTTAATAGTATAGTTTTTATAAATATTAAATCGTCTATTAAGTTCTTTAACATCAGAATTTTTTTTTTTGGAAGATTTATCTTGTAGATTATTAAATGTGGAAGTGATAAGATCAATTTCTTTTTGTTTTTTTTTTTCTTTTTTTTTATTTTGTTTTTGCAGTAATTTATCTTTTTGTAATTTAATTTCATTTTGTTGATTGTTGTAATTTTGTATTTGATCTATTTTTTTATTTTTATAAGTGATAGGATCATAGAGTGAATATCCATTTAATAATCGAAGAACATTAATTTTACTATATATTGTTTCAATACATCGTCTTAAATTTCGAACGCCTTCTTCTTTATCAGTATAAACATTAATAATATGTGTTATAACATCATTATCAAAAATAACATCATTATAATTAAATGCGAATGAGGTAGCTAATTTTGGAATTAAATATTCCTGAGCGATTTTTAATTTATCTTCTTTTGAAAATCCTTTAGTATGAATTTTTATTAATCGATCTAAAAGAATAGGATTAATTTTAGATTCATCATTATAAGAGAAAATAAATGTAGCTTTAGATAAGTCAAAATTAATACCAGAAAAATATTTATCTTGAAATGAATTATTTTGTGAAAAATCAGTTAAATGACACAATAAATTAGCTATTTCGTCACCTTTATTACTATCACTTAATTTATCTAATTCATCAAAATATATAATAGGATTCATACATTTGGATTCTTGTAAAATTTCAATAATTCTTCCACATTTTGCTCCTTCGTATGTATAATCATGTCCAATTAAGAATTCACTATTTTGCATACCTCCAAGTGGTATAAATGCAAATGGTCTATTTGTAGCTTTACAAACGCCATCTTTAATTAAAGTAGTTTTACCGTTTCCTGGAGGACCTTGAACAGCAATACTATTACCGTTTGAATTAGGATTAGTAATTTGTCTAGCTAATTCTTGAATAATTTGTGTTTTAGGTATTTCATGTCCATATATAGATTCGTCAAGTTTTTGTTTAACATAATGCAAGTGTTTAATAATATTTATAGAAGGCTCAAATAAAGATACATTTGGCGAGATATAATTATCAAAAGGAATCATATTTAAAGAGTCAATCCATTGTGATAATTTATGAAATTCATTATCACTTTCTTCTAAAGAATAAAATAAATCTAATTTTTTAATAATAAGAGATTTAATAGATATAGGAAGATTAGTTTGCATAATTTTAAATCTATGAGGAATAATACTTTTGTCAAAATTATATAAATCATTTTCCATTTTCATAAAATTTTTTTTATTAGTTTCATTCATACTTTTAAGAAAATCTTCTTCTTCTTCATTATAGATGACAGTATCAGGGAGTCCATATTCATATACATTAAATTCAGAATCAGATTCAGAATCAGATTCAGAATCGGAATCGGAATTTTCGGAGGAAGAACTTGAATGATTTTGATCTTTAGAAACATTGATTTTTCCATTATTTTTATTTTTAATTAAATTATTAAATTTTTGTAATACAATATTAGTTAATAATTTTTCAGCGGGATTTGATATTTTGATTTTAGATATATCTTTTTTTGATTGATATGTTTTTGATTTATCAATATCTTTTTTAGCAGAAGATATTTTTGATGTAATATTATTTAAATTATTGTTAATTTTAACAATTTTTAAAGGTAGTGTGTTTTTAGGAGAGTGATTTTCATTAGTATTTTCTTTATTTATAGATAATTGTTTATTATTTGTCTCATTTTTATCTTTTTTTGATATTTTTTCATTATTTTTGTGCTCTAAAGCTTTTGATCTTGTATAATAAACTGTATCAGGATCCATTAATTATAATTAAAATTAATTTATTTATTTAATTATAATCAAATTTTTTTTAAATATTTATTTTTTTTTTAAATGAAAATAAACATATATATAATAATATTTATATAAAGAAATCAAAAAAAATTTGATTTGATTTTTTATTTAAAAAAAAAACATTAATATAATATAAAATGTCTATATTTCAAGAACTGGATTATAATTCCAATATAGATAAGATAATCGGAGTTCAATTTTCAGTTTTATCTCCTGAGGAAATTAGAAGAAGATCTGTAGCGGAGATATTTACGCAAGAAATTTACGATGGCGATAAACCAAAAATAGGTGGTTTATTTGATCCAAGAATGGGAGTTCTTGATCATGCAAAAAAATGTCCTACAGATCAACTAGATAATCGTCAATGTCCAGGATATTTTGGGCATATAGAATTAGCAATGCCAGTATTTCATATTCAATATATGAAATATATTTTACAAACTTTAAAATGTGTATGTTGGAGGTGTTCAAAATTATTGATATCAGCGGATGATCCTGAATTAAAAAAAATATTAAATAAAAAAAAAGGTGTAAACAGATTTGTTTCAGTAGTTTCTTTATGTTCAAAAGTAAAATTTAGATGTGGAGACAGAAATCATGATGGTTGTGGTGCTCCTAAACCAATAATAAGAAAAGATACAAATGGAATAGGAAAAATAATAGCAGAATGGAAGATAGGGGAAAAAGATCTAAATGACAACAAATCAAGATTATATTGGGATGCGAGTGATATTCATCGTATATTTAGAAGGATTACTGATGAAGAGTGTGAAATAATGGGATTTAGTCGTAAATTTTGTAGACCAGATTGGCTAATATGTTCAGTATTTGGAGTATGTCCTCCAAGTGTAAGACCATCCGTTAGAGCAGATAATAATACAAGAATGGAGGATGATTTAACTCATAAATTATGTGATATTGTAAAGACAAATAGAACATTAAAGAGTAAATTACAACAACCAGCGCCAAAAAAAGTAATAGATGAATGGTATCAATTACTACAGTATCATATTGCAACATTTGTAGATAATACACTTCCTGGTATACCACCTGCTCAACAAAGATCAGGACGAGCATTAAAATCCATTAAAGAAAGACTAAAATCAAAAGAAGGTAGGGTTAGAGGAAATTTAATGGGAAAACGAGTAGATTATTCAGCTAGAAGTGTTATTACACCAGATCCAAATATAAGTATAAATGAATTAGGTGTTCCTAAAGATATAGCACAAAATCTAACCTATCCTGACAAAGTTACTTGTTATAATTTATCTAAACTTAATATTTTAGTTCAAAATGGTTATGATAAATATCCTGGAGCAAAATCTATAAAAAGAATAAAAGATGGTAAAATTATATCATTAAAAGTTATTAATACTGAAAATTATCAATTAGAAATAGGTGATATTGTAAATAGACATTTAATTGATGGAGATATAGTATTATTTAATAGACAACCATCACTTCATAAAATGAGTATGATGTGTCATACTGTAAAAGTTTTAGATTATAAAACATTTAGATTAAATGTTAGTGTGACTACACCTTATAATGCAGATTTTGATGGAGATGAAATGAATATGCATGTTCCACAATCAATTCAAACAGCAACAGAATTAAAAGAATTAGCTTCTGTTGAAACTCAAATTATTACACCTGCTACACATAAACCTATTATTGCACTTGTACAAGATAGTATAATCGGTTCATATTTATTCACACGTTATGATAATTTTTTAACTAAATCGGAAGTTTTAGATTTATTAATATGGATCCCTTCATTTAATGGTAATTTACCTGAAGCAGATATTCAGGCTGGAACCGACGAAATAACTATAGATAAAAATAAACCTTGGTTTCCTAAATACAAATATATGATAGATGGAAAAATTCCACAAAATTTATGGTCAGGAAGAACTATATTTTCATTAATAATACCAGATATAAATATGAAAAAAAATAATGATTCCTATGATACCGCAAGTTCTAATAATAAATTTATGCATACTATTAAAATAGATAGAGGTATTGTTAAATCAGGAGTATTTGATAAAAGTATTCTTGGAACAAAAGAGAAAGGTATTGTTCATATAATTTATAATGAATATGGTCCAGAAAGAACTAAACAATTTTTAGATGATGCACAAAATTTAATTACAAATTGGGTATTAATGTCAGGATTTAGTGTAGGATTGGGTGACTTAATTCCAGATAATGCTCCAAAAGAAAAAATGAAAAATGAAATTATAAAAAAGAAAAAACTAGTAATAGAAGTTATTGAACATGTTCACAAGGGTATTTTACAAAATGATTCAGGTAAATCTAATAGTGATGAATATGAAATTCAGGTTAGTAGTGCTCTTGGACATGCTATGACAGAAGCAGGTAAAGTAGGAAGTAAATATTTAGATTCTGATAATAGAATGACAAATTTAGTAAATTCTGGTTCAAAAGGAAGTAGTATTAATATAGGTCAAATGATTGCATGCGTAGGACAACAATCGGTTGATGGTAAACGAATACCATATGGATTTACAGATAGAACATTGCCACATTTTCATAAATATGACGATGGAGCATCCGCAAGAGGTTTTGTTGAAAATAGTTTTGTAAAAGGTCTAACTCCTACAGAATTCTTCTTTCACGCAATGGGTGGAAGAGAAGGACTTATTGATACTGCTGTTAAGACTTCAGAAACTGGTTATATTCAAAGAAAATTAGTAAAAGGTATGGAAGATGTAAGAGTAGAATTTGATTATACTGTTAGAAACGCAAATGGTCATATTGTTCAATTTTTATATGGTGAAGATGGTATGGATCCTACAAAAATTGAAAGTCAATTTTTACCTACAATAATGATGGAATTTTCAGATATAGAAAATAGATATAAAATTTTAAATGATGAATCATGGAAAGAATATATAGAAGATATACAATATAATAGTTTAAATCAATTAAATAAAGAATATATAAATAAAACATATAATAATTATTTTAAATCGTTATTAGATGATAAAATATATTATATAGAAAATATTTGTTCTGGTCATTTAGTTAATGAAGGTAAAATATATTATCCTATAAATTTACAAAGATTAGTAAATAATAGTGCTATTCGATTTATGACTAAAGAAGAAAAAAATATTTTAAAAAGTGATTTAACTCCTATCTATATTTTAGAAAAAATAAATGAATTACAAAATAAATTAACAATTACTGATAATTTATTTAATGAAAATAAATTATTTATAATGTTAATAAAATGTTATCTATCACCCAATGATATAATTAAAAAATACAAAATGAATAGAATTTGTTTTGATTATATAACTGGAAATATTATACAACAATTTTATAATTCTATATCACAACCAGGTGATTTAGTAGGTGTTATATCTGCTCAATCTATAGGAGAACCCTCTACACAAATGACTTTAAATACATTTCACTTTGCAGGTGTTGCAGGTAAGTCCCAAGTAACAAGAGGTTTAGCAAGATTCAAAGAATTATTAAGCACAACCAAAAATGTTAAAAGTCCATATCTTACTATTTATCTTAAATCTGGATTTAGAAATCATAAAGATAAAGCTCATAATATTATTAATGAAATATCTATTATTACTATTAAAGAACTAATAAAAACTACTGAAATATATTTCGAACCTAATGAATTTCCTGAAAGATCTCAAGATACTGGATTATTAAAGTTATATAACAAATTTAGCTCATTGTTTTATCAAAATAATCAAGATGGACAAAGAAATAATCCGTGGGTATTAAGATTGCATTTAGATAGAAAAAAAATGGTAGATAAAAATATTAAAATGTGTGATTTATATTATGCTATAATTACAAAATTTAATTCACCTAATGACGGAGAAAGTGATGACATATCTTGTATATTTTCGGATGATAATAGTTCTGAATTAATAATGAGAATAAAATTACTAAGTAGAACTCAAGATGATGCAACAGATCCCAACGCGCCTGAAGAAGATACTATCTGTATTTTAAGAACATTAGAAAATACTATATTAAATGATATAGTATTAACTGGTATAAAAGGTATTTCAAATGCTACTATGCAAAAAAATTTAGATCACTATGTATATAATGTAGACTCAAATTCATATGTTCAAGAACCTGAATGGGTAATTGAGACTACCGGTAGTAATCTTATTGATATATTTAAACATCCAGCAGTTGATTCTAAAAGAACTGTATCTAATGATATTCATGAAATATATGATGTTTTGGGTATTGAAGCGGCTCGGACTGTTTTAATTAACGAAATTGATGAAATTTTTTCACAATCAAGTGCAAATGTTAACCATAGACATCTTTCATTATTAGCAGATGTTATGACAAATAAAGGTCAATTAATGTCTATTGATCGTCATGGTATCAATAAAAGTGATAGAGGACCACTTGCTAAATGCTCTTTTGAAGAAACACCTGATATTATATCAAGAGCCGCAATATTTGGTGAATTAGACAAAGTTAATGGTGTTTCTTCAAATATTATGCTAGGACAAGAAGTGCCTGTTGGCACTGGAAGTATAGATCTTCTATTTGATGAAGAAAAATATTTTGAAATTATCAATAATATTAGTCTTGATGAACAATTAAAACAATTTGATAGAACTGATTTAAATATTAATAATATTGAAAAAGAAGAATTTTTAGATAAATTATGCAAACCTACTAATTTTGTAAACAATTTATTTGATGAAATTTAAAAACTAATTAAATAATTTTGTATTTCTTCTATTACATTTTCAAAAATATCTGTTTTTTTTCCTGCATAACTTATTATTATTTTTTTATTATATACTATATAACTTATTTGTATTGGAATTGTATTTGTTTCACATTTAATATTTGATTTTAAAATACTTAAATTTTTTAATGAATTACCTATTATTTTTTCGGATATTTGTATAATATTTATTTGTTTTTTACATTTACTATAATATAAATATAAATATAAGAAAAATATTAAATATTTCTGAACTAATTTACTATTATTAAATAAATTAAATAAAATATTATGTAAATTTATATCTAAATTATCATACAAAAATAATGGAAATATCTTATCATTATCTAATATTACTATAAAATTTTTTAAAAATTTGTTTAAAGATTTTAATAAATAAAATCTAAATAAATTTAAATAATTTATTGATAATATATTAGATTTTTTTATTAATATTATCATTTCATCATTATCAAAATAATAATTTATTTGTTTTCTATTGCAATAATTATCTTGATTACTAATCAATTTAAAATTAAAAATATTATAAATAAATGTAGGTAATATATAAATACCTACTTTAAATAAATATTTTATCTCATTTATTATATTATTATTATTTTCATTTTTGTTTATACTTAGATTATCTTCTATCTTTATATTTTCTATATTTTCTATATTTTCTATATTTTCTATATTTTCTATATTTAATATTTTTATTAAAATATTATCTATATTTTCTATAATTATATTTTCATATGCTTCTATTATATATGATATATGTATAATTATTTTAAATTTATATACATATAGCGAAAACAAACTATTATTTGAAATATCTATATTATTAAATAAATATTTATTATATAAATTTATATTATTATAATTTTTTTTGTTTAAATATTTATAACTTTCTAATAAATATTTATATAATATATACCCAGTATTCTTGCATAAATTATATTTACTATTTAAAAATATTAATTTTGTAAAATTATTTTTTACAAAATATTTATCTATTATATTTATTCTTATATTATGTTTCAATTTATTTGAAAATACTAACTTAATAGATTTTTTTTTTATCAATAATATATTTTCGTTTAACCCAATATATGTTGATGGTAAACTTATTTTATTTGTTTTGTATAATAAATAATATTTATTATTATTTTTTATTAATTTATAAACTGATAATAATTTACCTATTATTTTATTACTTGTTTCTTGTATATTATATATTAAATATTGATTTATAATCAGACTAAAAAATAAAGACAAATAATTATTAATTTTTAAATTATTGCTATTATATGAATACTTTGTAAGCACAAATATTCCATAATTATTTTTCTCTAATAGTTTATAGTCATTGCTTATTATAAGATAATTATTATCTTTGCATATTCTCATATTTAGAAATAGATTTTCAGTGGTAATTAATTTTATATTTTTTAATAATATTAAAGGTATAAAATATAATATATAAATATTATTTAATACTATTTCAGGAATAAAAATAAAATTTATTCTATTTTTTACAATATAATTCAAAATTATACTTTTAGAGATATAAATAAATTCAAAAATTTTGTTCCAACTTGTTATATAATAATTATTATTACTTTTATAATAAATTTTACTATCTGAAATTATATTCAATATATTTACATTATTATCTACTTTAATATGGTTATTAATTATTTTATTTATTTTTATATTATCTAATATTTCATTATTATTATTTTTAATAATATTATTAGTTATATAAGTATACATATTTAAATTAAATAACATTGATGTTATCAATAAAATAATTTTGTTATCCGAAGATAATAATTCTATATCAAATATTAATACATTATTTTTATAATTTTTTAATATATAATCATATATTTTAAAACAATATTCACATAAATCTATATATGTTAAATTATTTATTATTGTTTTTTTATCATTTTTAATTATTAAATTTATTATTTTTTTTTTTATTATACCATATTTTTCATCTATTTTACTTATCATTAATTTAAAAAATTATTTTATAATTATATTTACAACACAATTTAATTTATTGATTACTAGTTATTTTTAATTTACAATTAATAATTAATATCTTACATAGAAATATAATGACATCTATAACATTAGATAAATTTTTAAACTCAGTTGAAACTGGGGATATTTTATTATATTCTACAAATATATGGTATTCTAAAATTATAGAATATTTTCAAGGAAGTAAATTTAGTCATATAGGAATCTTACTAAAAGATCCAGTATATATAAATAAAAAATTAAAAGGACTGTATGTTTTAGAATCAGGTTATGAAACTACACCGGATCCAGTTGATGGTAAATATAAATTTGGAGTGCAAATTATTTCATTAGATAATGTTATTAAAACATACCAAAATTCATCAACCGGTATAATATATTATAGACAATTATATTGCATCAGAAATCAAGAATTTAAAAATCTAATAGAAAAAATATATAATGAAATTCAAAATAAACCATATGATATTAATATATGGGATTGGATTAAAGCTTATTTAAAAATTGATATAGGAAATGAACACAAAACTAATAAATTTTGGTGTTCTGCTCTTTCTGCATTTATTTATAATAAGATGAATTTCTTAAAAGATGTTCCATGGACTATTATATCTCCTAAAAATTTTAGCTATTATGAAGATAATATAACTTTAAAATTTATAAATTGTGAAATTTTACCTGAAAAAAAAATTATATATTATTAAATATAATTTTAGTTACGTGATTTATATTAAACTATTTTACAATATGATACGCTTTATAATTAATTAATAGTTCTTTTATATCTATTGCTAATCTTTTTTCATATTCTTTATCTCCTTTTGCATAAAAATCTTGAAATTTTGTAAATTTTTCAATAAGTTTATTTGTTAATTTATTATCTTGTTTTTGCTTATCAAAATTTTCATCTAACATACTATACCCAGTGTGCATTAAACTTTCTACTACACCATCTTTTTCTTTTTTTAGCCATATATCTTTTTCTCTATCATAAACAAAGGCTTTCGAACTTTTATCATCTTTTATCATAACATTCCAATTTTTAGGACAATTTGGATTAAAAAAAACTGCTTCTATTACTCTTGGTATAGAAGTGAAAGGTCTATCATAACAAAATCTATAAAATTTATCAGTTAAATGCGATCTATCTTCCTCACCCCAGCCATTTATTTGAATGTTTGTTGTAATATTAGTAGTGTTGTTTTGGGTTTCTATATTAATATTACCCATGTTTCTCATCAAAATTTCTATTTGTTTTTTCATTAAAGCCATATCCTCATCTTTTTGAGTTATAATTTGTTTTATCAATGCTATTTCTTCATCCTTAAGAGTGTTTTCTTTTTGTTTTTCTTTACATATTTTTTCAATATGTCTTTTAAGATTATCTAATCTTCCAAATTTTTTATTACAAAATTCGCATTTATATAGTTTTGAAGAGTCATTTGATTTAATTGATGTATTAAAATTTGAAAAAGAGGGATTTGGAGGGAAAAAAAGAGGTTTTTCGGAGGGTTTTTCATAAAACTCCTTTATCAAGGTTTCGTTAGGTATATCTAATAAAATTACTTTACACGGGTTTGTCCTGTTTAAATGTTTTAAAAAATTACCTTTATGTCTATCACTATGCCCACACCTTTTACAAAAATATTTCATAAATATACAGTATAATTAGATAATAATCTTTAAATATTTTAAAAAATAACGTTTTTGTTAAAATATAACGTTAAATTTGTTATTTTGGTAAATTTTTGAAATTCCGCGCGCGCAAATTCAAAAATCTAAATTTGATCTCAAAAACAAAAAAACACATAGACTTTTTCAATTTTTTATCTTTATATTCATAGTCTTAAATGTGTTTTTTAATATTTATAATATTTATTATAATTCTATATTCTCCTTATTATTCTTATTTAATATTAATTATTTAATAAAAATAATAAAAGATATTTAGTGTCAAATAATTGAATTGTTTATAAATTATAATATATATTATAAACAATTTGATATTTAATCATTATTTATTAATAAAATTAGGAATATAATTATAATGTTCAATATTATCTTTTAAAAATTTGCATCTATAATTAATAGGAATATCATATTTTTTACACCATAAAGAACTTATAATTGCCTGATTCTGTTTAATTAAATTAATATTAGAATTAGATAAATTAATTCGAATATATAAAAGTGTTTTTAATATATTTTTAATTTGACGATTAATTATATAAATATTATATGCTTTAATAGTTTGTGTGAAATTGTAAGGAAGCTCAAATTCAAATATGTCTTCCACATGTTTATTTTGTTTCTCAAGAATTTCCCAATCATCTATAATTCTATATAAATATTCTAAATTTGGTTTATCTATTCCAATAAAATATTTACATATTATATATTTTTCAGAGTTAGCTGGTCTAGATGTAAAAGGTTTAACTATATAAACTTTATTAAACAAACTAGTTAAAAAATAAATAATTTTCATTGTAAATTTAGTAAAATTATCAAATATTTTTATAACAAAATGTCCATTTTTTTTTAGTATAGCTATTGCAGCAGTAATTTGACAAATAATAAGTCTATATGACAGTTCTTCTTGTTTATTATAATCAATTGAAAAATCAAAACCTCCATCTGCTGTCACTAAATCACATTTATCATTAATCATTTTTCTTTCTAAATTTTCTAAATTATCAGTTTTATATAAATCACCTGTGCCATCAATTCCATAATATATTTCTATATTAGAATTTTCATTAAAAATTTTAAAAGATTTTTTCCATCCAGGTATATCATTCTTATATGGTTTAAGAGTCATACATTTAATATTATCATTATTATTTTCTGAATAATATTTTCTATAATTACAAATAGCTTCAACAAATCCACCAGGACCTTCCGCTAAACAAAATACATTTATATTTTTATTATCAATATCAATTAAATTAAAATCTTTTATCATTTCCCACATTTTAAAATAAGATCTACTTATTGGATCATAATTAGCAACACCTAAATTCATAATTTGATTATTTCTATTATTTATATGAATCATTTCAAAATCATTTGTTAATTTTTTACAATAATCCCAAATTTTATGATTTTCTACATTTTCTATTTGATTTTTATATTTAGCCAATAAACAACTAATATCTAACAATACATTTTCAGGTTGACTTTTTATCAATATTTTAATATTTAATTTAGGAAATGGCATAAGATTACAATTTAATTCTAAAGAATGTTTTGATAGTAAATCAATAGTCATCTTATTTATTGAATTCATTAATAAATAAAAACATAACTATGTTTTAAGTATTTTTAGTCAATTATAATTATAAAAAAATAATTATTTATTGATTTTAATTTTTATTTTTTTTTTATAATAAAAGATCTTTTTTTTTTATCAGAATCTTCTTGTTCAACAGATCTATCTTTATTGAATTTTTTATTTATATAATCTTCATGTAAACTTTTATCTATTATTATCCAAGCTTCATCAATCATCTTTTTTTTTTCATAATAATATTCTTTGATTAATTTTAAAATTTCTTCTTTTTTTTTATCATAATTTCTTAAAGGTATTATCCATTTTTTTAAATCATTATTTCTTACATTAGTAATAGCTTTATTATAAATTTCATGTATTTTCTTAACAACTTGATCTGCAAAAACTTTAACATCATATTCTTTTTTAAAGATAAAATATTTATTTAAATTACTTATTTTTCTTTCATCACTACTTAATTTTTTTACTTTTTCTAATAAATTTTCAATTTTATTATATACAATTTCAAATGATCCATGTGAGACATATTCTTTATTATCTATTGGTAAATCTAATTTTTTTGCCTCCTCATTTGTTAATAATTTAATACCTTTTTCTTCTAATTTATTTTTAAAATAATCAAAATTAACAAGATATTCAGTAATTACTTGATTTATAGAACGAATATAAACATCAATCTTCATGCCTAACGATTTTTCACTATTTTCAAAATACTCATCTGAATATTTTTTTGTTATTCTCCATATTAAATTATCTTCTATTCTTCCTTCTTTATATTCATTATATTTAATGTCATTTAAATAATTAAAAATTTGTTCTCCATCAAAACAAGTTCCTATTAAATAGCCATTTGGTTTTAAATTTTGATCTATATTTTCAATAAGAGAATTTAATTTATCTTCATCGCTAAAAAAGTAATGAATAGCAAACATAATACTAATAATATCAAACTTTCTATTCTGATAACTAAATGAATCGTTATTCCAAATTTTATTCCATAATGCAGTTGATATAAAATCACTTGATGGAAATGCAGATCCATTTATAATATTTTTTGATACATCACCTAAAAGAAAAGATATTTCTGGATATTTTCTTTTTATTTTATTAGATTTAATTATTAAATTATTTCTTCTTACACATGCTCCATCTATTTCATCATAAATGTTATTTTTAAAAATATCTATTCCTACTATAAAATTAATATTATTACTTATCCATTTAGGTATATCACCCCCTTTACCTGTAGCTAAATCAAGTAATGATATATATTTATCTTTAGATTCAGTGCTTTGATCATATTGAGATTCTGACAATGTATTATTTCTTATTGCATTGCATATCTTTGTGTAAAGAAGATCATTTTTAATTATTTTATTATGAAAATTTTGTAAATTAATAGTTAAAGATTTATCTCTAATTTGAGATAAATCTCTTCTATAATATTTTTCATCTTCATTAAATTCATCACTTATAGGTATGTTTTTACCAGTAGTTATCATGTGTTCAGTTATAGGATTATGAATTACATTCCAATTACTATTAGCTGTATTAAAATCATTACCGTAATTAATAGATACACCGTGAGAGCGACTATCTAAGGGTATGTATGTGTAATCAGGAAAATATTTCTTAATTTGATCTATATTTATTTTAAAATTTTTAAAGTGTTCAAATTCATTAGATGAGTTACTAATATTTGATATTTTAGCTTTATCTATAATTGGTTTTAAATTAATTTTATAAAAAGATGGATCAATCTCTTCTATTTTTAATTTACTATATTTCATTAAATCATTATAAATATTTTGTTGTTTTAAAATAGCTTTTTTATATTGATAAGTTTTATCGTGTCTAGTCCTTATAGGTATCCATCTAAAATGTTCATTATCAATATATCTTTCATCAGATATATCATAATTTTGATACAAAAATTCAACAATAGTGTCGTCTGTTATTATATCATCTGTAATTTCCCAATCTCCCTGTCTCTCTATAACTGAACCGTCTTGTAAAAGAATATCAGAAAATTTAATATTTTCATTCCATCTATTGCCATAAACATTTTTTTTTTTAGAATCTATTTTTAACTTAGCAATATATGCTTGATCATTAAATGGTTTAGTTGGTTTAAAAATAGTAGGTAAATATCGTGACTCTTCATATTTATTATAAATTTTATAATTTGGATTAATTTGTGTTTTACAATGATTAATGTGTTCTGTTATATTTTTTCCTATATATAAATTGTATGTTTTATATTCATATATATTTTTTTCATTTCCGACTTTAACGGTTTGTGTTTTAATATTAGATTGATTAATTTTATAATCATTGTAATTTGCAATTTCATCTTTCTCTTCTTTTAATAAAAAGTCAATAGTATTTTCATGTTCTGGTTTCCATTTTAAATTTAAATCCCAGGTTTTACCTGTATTTAAATCATAATTATAATTATTATTATCATATCCAACTGGATGATCAGAAGGAGTATATATTAATCCATCATACTTATATTCTGTTTCTGAATTTTTAAATTTACTCCAAACTATATTAGAATCATGAAATATTTTAGAATCCTGGTCATAATCCTTTGTATATAAATAAAAATCTTTTATTTTAATTTCTAAACTAGATCTTTCATGTGTATCCACTGTAAAATCGTTTGAGCTATCTTTTAGTAAATTTATTAATTCATTTAGTCTAGTATCAACGTTATCAATACGTGACATAAAAGGTAATTTTTTTATATCATTGTTTGATCTAAAATATATATCATATGCTACATATTTAAATATATTTTTATTATTTAAATCTTTATCAATAAATTCACCATTTAATAATGAATTACAATATTTACCATAATTTTTACTTTGACTTATTTTTAAATTCGTGGAATAAACCTTTAAATTATTATCTATCAAATATATTTTACCTATATATTTATTATATTCTTGTAATTTTTCATTATCTAAATAAAAACTCTTATTTTTTTTTATATCAGAATGAAGATGATCCGTTCCTACAATATATAAATATTTTCCTAATCCGTCAGCCTTATCAGTGACAGTATAATTGTTATTAATAATAGAATTAACTTGACTTTTATTGATATGAAAAATATTAAGTGTAATAGGTTTTGGACCTATCTTAAAAATATTATCTTTATTATATTTCTTATGATTAAGAAATTCTTTTAAAACTAGAATTTCACTTGATAATTGTAATTTATTTTCTATAATTTTATTATAATATTGTTCATCTATTTTTTTACATTGATTAATTAAATCATCTATTTCTTTTTCTTTTTCTTTATTAGTTTCTATTTTTTGAATATTCTCTAATATTGTTATTTTATTTTTTGCAATAGTTTCAAGATTATTTCTTATAAATAGTTTATATATATTTAGAATATCATTTTCTTCTTTGTTAGATATAACTAATGGATATTTATTCATATTTGATAAAACAAATTCAATTTTTTTATTAATATCTTGTATATTAGTATTTTCAGATAATTCTAACTCTATTTCATATTTTTTTTCTGACTCTAATAATTTTGATTCAAAAAATTCTTTTACTGGTATTGATAAATTTCTACCATTTATATCTTCAAAAGAACTTTGAACAATTGTGAGATCTAATTGTATATTTGTTGTAGTAGATATGAAAGAATATCTATTTTTTAATCTAAAAGTTTTAAAATAATTATCTAAATTATTATTAACTTCATTCCAGATATTATTTGCCTCTTTTTTTAATCTTACATTATTTGACACAAATGATCCTTTTTTATATAAAATTTCATCTTTTAATGTAAATCTAATGTCATAATTTTCAATATCTATTGCTAAACCTCTCTGAAAATTATCAGATGTATTGGTAAAATCCAATATATCTTTATCTTCATCCGAAATTATTGAAAATTTTTTATACATAATTTCTAAAAATTCATTTGGAATTTTATTAATATTATTATATTTACAATATATAGAAATATTTTCACTTCCAATAATTGTGATTCTTATATTTTTAAGATTGTCATTATTATCAATGTTTTTTGTTCTATGTAAACGTATATCTAATGAAGTTGTTTGTTCTTTTTTTATCCATTCTTTATCTTCTGAATCTTGACAACAAGAATTTTTCATAGTTTTAAGCATATTTATAAATGAATTTCTTGTTATAGGACACCTATTTTTATGTTTAATTGATGAAAAAATTATTTCTAATTCACGTTCTTTATATTTTTTTTTTAATTCATGAAATAAATTAATTTTTTGAATTTCATTTTCATTAAAATTTATCATTTGGTATTATAGTATAATTAGACTTTTAATTTTAAATGATTTTGAATTATCTTCATCAATTTTTTTTAATGAATTAAAATAAAAAATTAATTAATTTGTTTAAATATAATTTATAAACAAAACTTATTAGTTTTATATATCTAGATCATTTATTAAATCTTTTTTAGTTTTATTAATTAATCCTGTTTTACCCTGTTTTTTTATATCTATATTTTTACTTTTTGCAATATTTTGTAATTCTGATATTTTTAATTTACCATAATTATTAGTTTTTTTATTAATATTAATTATAATATTATTTTTTATACATAATTCGTGAGAAAGTAAGCTAGTTTTATCACAATTGTAATGAACATATATATCATTATCATAATTAATAATTAATAAAGAATATCTATTAGAATTATAATTATTAAAATATATAATTTGATCATTGTCTTTAAAAATAATATTTATATTAAAATAATCACCAATATACATATAAAAATAATTATTATTCATAATTTTATTTTCAATAAGATCATTTTGAAATTCACTTTTTTTAAATCTTTTATGATTGTATTTATATTTTTCATATAAATTTTTTCTATCTAAATCTATAGCCATAATGTATTTTAATTCTTTAATAAATAAGTTTTTTTTGGAATCATTTAAATATAAAAATTTTTTATAAATTAAGATACATATAGCAAATACAATAGGTTCATTTGATTTTATTAGTATATTTTGATAATTTTCAAATATATTTTCAAATATTTTATTGTTTACAAAAATATATGAACTATGTTTATAATAATTTTTATACTTAAATAATGTATTTTTTTGGTTATTAACACTTTCCTGACATAATTTTATATTAACATAATCAGACTTAGTATTATTATCATTATTTACATAATTGGTAGTATTACTATTGTTATTATTATTTATACAATTAGTAGTATTACTATTGTTATCAGTATTTACACAATTCAATGTATTGTTACTATTATTTTTATAATTCGTAATATTACTATTGTTATTATTATTTTCAATATTAATGGTATTTATATTAATTTTGATATTGTTTTCGATATAGTTATCATTATTATTTTCATTTTCACTACATATTTGATTATTAATTTGAGTGCCATTATTATTTTGGATATTAAAAGACGTTTTATTTTGTATATTTTTTAAAATTGTGCATAGAGTAAATATATTATTTTTTTGTTTAATTTTTTCAAGATTATTTTTAATATCTATAATACATTTATTTTGAGTGTATTTATCGTTTTCAATATTTGTCAATGGGTCTATTAATTTTGTTGTATTATTAGATAAATTTTTAATTATATCATAAATTTTTTTATTGAAAATTTTATTAATATTCATAAATAGTATTTATTTAATATTCATAAATATATCCTTAAATAAATCAAATTATTTTATTTTAATTATCTTTTAGTTTATTTATTTAAATTATATCTTCTTGTAATTCATTACTTATATATGATTCCTTATCATTATAATAACTATCATTATCTGGATCATATTCTATATCAGAATTATAACTAACTTTATCTAATTCACTTATAGTATCATCTATTATATGTTCAATATTTTTATTACAATTAGTTTTATTGAATTTGTTTTTCCATATTTGTGTAGTATTTCTATTTATATTTCTACATCTATTCATAATTCGAGCTTTTACACCTGTGAATTTTAATTTTTTGGTTTTTAGTGTAGGTATTTTTTTTTCATTATTTTCATTAAATGCTTTTTGAGTAGTCACGGATAATTTATCTATATATGTTTTAAATGAAAATTTATCAGTATTGATATCTTTATTTTTATTATTTTTAAAATAATTGTCATTTTCAATAATGTAACATTGATAACCTTCTGATAGATCATCTTCTATTTCGCTATAATTAGATTTATTACTTTCAAAATCAGAAGAAATATTTTTTTTTGAATTATCAATATCTATATTACATACATTATTTAAAATTTCAGCTTGATATTTTTCCTCATCTACCTTCATAATAATTTTATTTTTTTCACAATAAATAACAAAATTAAATAATTTTTCAATAGTTTCATCTTTTAAATATTTTAAATTAATAAATATTCCATTATTATTTTCTGATATTTTATCTGTATCTTTTCGTATAATATTAAATATTTCACATTGTTCATTGTAATCTAAATTATTTATTTTTTTTTTTAATTGTTCTTTTTTTTTTATAGATATTGATGATTCTTTTTCTTTATTAACCATTATATAATATATATAAAAAAAAAAGATAAAATAATCTTAATTTATTTGTTAACTAATTTAGCAATAATATTTATTTCAGTATCATATAATTCAAACCTAGAGCAAATAACTTCAACATTTATAATATCATCTTTTTCAATAGAACCATAATCTTCTAAAATATCTTGATGATGTAGTTTAGATAAACATATTAACAAAGGTTCTTTTAAACACATTATTCCCATTTTATTTTTACCAATAACTTTACATTTAATAATGTCACCTTCGGTTGGATTGCATATTTTAGTTTCTATTTTTAAATCAAAAATTACATTACCTGAAAAATGAGAAGAATCTAATCTACCTATACTTCTTTCTAAAATTTTAACTGATCCTTTTTGAACATATCCTAATTTGGAACATTTACCTTCTAATTTTTCTTTAATTTTATCTAATAATTCGTTATTAATATTAGTTAAAACATTTTTTGGTTCTAATTGTTCTTTATCAGTAAGAATTTGTGTATAATAAATATCATCGTTAAATATTTTTTTTTTATACATATTATTAATAATAACAGATATAATTTTAAATAAATATCAAATTTATTTAAAATTATATAAATATAAAGAAACAAAATTAATTATTTTTCATGTTTTTGTTTTTGTTTTTGTTTTTGTGGGTTTAAAATTTATTGATTCATCTACATTATAAAAAAATCTTATTTTATCATCCTTTTGTAATAAAGATTCTCTATATCTTAACATTAATTCCAGTTCTTCACATAAATATTTTTTCTTTTTACTGTCATAGCTATCTACTATGTAATCACTTTCCATTGACTTAGTTATTTTTAAAAATTCATATAAATGATTTATAATAGAAATAATATCTTTTTTGTATCGAGCAGATCCTGTGCCACATATAGCTCCTGTTTTTATAACTTTTTTATTTTGTTTTTGTTTTTCTTTATCTTCAACCTTATCACCTATATTATTAACAACATAAAAGCTTAAATCAACTTTTTCTTGACTTGATTTATTTGATAAAAATCCATATATAAGTTCTTGTCCAGTTAATGAATTATCGCTTATAATAAATTTATCCATTTTTGAATTATTTGTTATGTCTTCCCATTTATTTTTTTTAATGTTATATTTTTTAAAAATACTATGGATAATAAAATTTTTATTTATATCAGTATAAGAAATAGTAATTCTAAAATATATAGGTAGATTAAATTGTCTAAATTCATCATTTGTAGAATCATACAACTCTTTAGGTATTTCACTTTGGGTGTAAATACTATGTATATTTTTATCTGAATATTGTTTAGTATAATGATTAAATATAATTATATCTAATTCATTTATTTTTTTACTACTAGGATCAAGTTTATTTTCAATAATATTTATTAAAGAAAATTCAAATAATATTTTTTTTATTTGATAATTTTGTCTTTCTATAAGAGAAATAATTCTCATTTGAGTAAAATCATATATAGAAGGATTAAATTTTCCATCAGTTTTTACAAACCATTCTTTACCATATTTATTCTCTATATAAGAAAAGGAATTATTAGATTCATTGAGTTTGATTTTTTTTGGTAATTCTTTATCTATCAAAATTATATTTTGTATTTTTAAAGGATCTTCCGGTGAAATAGATCCAAATGCTTTAATAACCCATTCTTTATAAATTTTTTCAGGTAATAACGTATCCATTTCAGTTGATTCAACACTAGTTTTTTCGTGTTCTGAAAAATCTTTTGTAATAACATCATAATTTAGTTCTATACTACTTTGTTTAGGTAAATAATTTAATAAATCTTTACGATATGATTTAGGTGTATCACTATTTAATGCCAAGGGCTGAAATATATATAAATTATCTCTATAAATTAAATAGCCTTCATTATATATAGAATCGTATAAAATTTCATTATTTTTTACTAATTCATCTAATGCAATATATATAGCATCGACATTTATAAAATTATATGTTTTTACATAATTAACAATAAAATCTATATCATAAGCAACAGTAGAATATTCTAAATATAAAAATTTAATAATTTCTTTAGCTAAATATATATCATCTATATCAAAACTTATATTATATGTATCACTATTTATATGTTGATGAGCCATTTCAATATCGCTATCATCATTAACCCAGTCACATTTATAATCGCATTTTAGATAATCACATTTTTGTGAGAAATCAGTATCATACAAAGGAACTATAATTTCATGTCCTTTTGAATTAATCATAGATTGTTGAAAATCAAATGTATCTTGAGAATATACATTACCATATTTATTTAGTTGACAATCTATAGAATTAATTTTTAAAACTCTTTCAATAATAGACATATGTTTTTTTTTTTGATATGCTCTTCTATATATTCTTTCATCCCACGTTTCAATATTTAATTCATCATCAGTTTTTTTAAAAAATAATTTAGCTATATGCATGTCAGATAAAGAAGCTACTTCGCGTTTGCGTGTCTCATCTCTAAATTTTTTTAATTCATCAATATTTGGTAAAGCAGAACAATGTAAAAATAATGTAGTATTCTGAAATTTTCTTTCAAAATTTATATGCGAAAAATTACGAATTGTTCTACCAACAGCTTGTTCAATCATATTTAAATGATGCCAAGGTTCTAATATATGTGTTTCGCGAACATTAAAAAAAGATATTCCATGTTCAAGAACTTTTGAACCTAGTATTACTAAAACCTCTTCACCATTAATATTTTTTTTATCCCTTGCTATTTTAACTAATTTTTCTCTTTCTATTTCAGTAGATTTACCATCTAAATATATATATCTTGCTTGTTTAAATTCATTAGTAGTATGTATTTGTTTGTAAACTTTATTTTTCGAACAAAATAGATCTTTTTCTTCTATTTTTTTTTTTAATATATTTTTTTCTTGATATATTTTATTAAAATTATTATAAATATATCTCTTAAATCCATTTTCTTCCAACATTATTGAAATAGGTTCAATACCATGTGCTATATATTGTGAAAAAATAAATACAATTCCTTGAGATGGAAAAATGTGTCTATCTTTATTACCAACAATATTATCAATAATATTTTTAAATTTAGCAGAATATTTTTCAATACGATTACGATGAAAAATACCTTCATTATTTGTATTAATATAATTTTGTTTATATGTATATTGTTTAGAAATTTGATCATATTCAAATATATTTTTAATACCATCATCTCCAATAAGTCCACAAGGTTCGCCCTTTGTAAAAAATTTATGCTCATTTGATAAATCTGGAAATACAATATTACTTGCCATATTGGCATTGTTTCCAAATGCCTTTTTTTTTTTATTTTCTTCTCTAATTAAATCACTTTCATCTTCCGGAATTTCTGCAAATTGTTCAAATAGATGATAAAATTGCCATATACTCATTTCATTTTTATATAAAATAAGTTTTTTATTAGGTATTTTATTAATTAATTTTTGATTTTTATAATCATATAATGGATCAGGAGTATATGTACGAGATTCTGGAAAAATTTTTGAAGGAAATTTAAATGGATGTTCACCTCGTAAGTATGATATATACCCACGAGATTTATCTATAATAATTCTTAAAGCTGTTGATCCTTCAATTATTTTATTAATATCTATATTTTCATTTAACAAATCATTTTTTTTTATAGAATCATTACTATAAATTTTTATATCATTATCTTTATCAAATATTTCAAACTCTTCAATCGGAGATTTTTTATCATTTAATAATAATAAATTTATTAACCAAATAACTTCCTTGGATATATTATACATAGGAGTAGCAGATAATAGTATAAATTTTGTATTTTCAGCATATCTTGCTATTAATTCTAAATAAGGTGGAACCTTTTTTTCCTCTTTTCCACCATCATTAGTTCTAGTCACATGAACCTCATCTAATATAATAACAGTATCAGAAAATCTTTCTTTTATATACTTTATTTTATTATACTCAGCATTTATACTTATACAACTTTCACTATAAGTTTTATAAATTTTGTCATATTCGCCAAATACTTTTTCTATATCACTTACTAATTTTTGATAACCATAAAACTCATAATATTTTTCTATTATTTTTGTTATTTGTTTTTTTTTTTTTTCATTCTTTGTTTTGCTTTTAAAAAAATTATTTAATTCATTTAAATATTTATTACCAGTACATTGTTTAATACCTATATGTTTATCATATAATTCTTTATCTAAATTAAATATTTCATCTCTCCAATTTGTTTCTAATGTAAATCCTGGTGTTAATATAACTATTTTTTTTTTTTTTTTTTGAAGATAATCTCTAAAATTTTCTGCAATAGATATAGCAGCACAAGTTTTTCCTACTCCAACACCATGCCATAATAATATACCATTATAAGGTGTATTATGAGATATATAATTTTTAACAAATTTTTGTGATTCAGTTTTTTTAAAACCTATACTATTTTTTTGTAATTCTTCATATTCATTAATAGGTGGAATTTTATTTTTATTAAATTCTTTTTTTGTATAAATATATTTATTAAATAATTTATTTGTAAATTCAGGATAATATTGAAATAAATTTTCAGAACTATCACTATTATCTTGTTGTTCAATAGCATACTCTAATTTTCTATTTGTAATATCAAAAGCAATTTCTCTTAATTTTCTTTCTATTGAATTTTTTGATTTTAATATTTCATCTTTTTTTTCGTTTATTTCTTCTGCTAAATATTTTATTTTTAAATTTTCACTTAGAAGATTTAATTTTTTTTCTAAAATTTCAGAATAAAAATTATAAAATTGTTGTTTTTTTTCTTTTGAAAATTTATCTTTTGCAGGTTTATCATTTTCAAATTCATCTAAATATTCTTTAAATAATGTTTTAATTTCTTTGTCTAAAACATTCATTATTATATATAAACTAGATTAAAATTTCAAAATAAATTTTTTGTTTAAATACTATGTGATTTTTTTTTATTATTATTATTAAATAAAAATATATTATTCATTTCAAATAGTTTTTTTTTAAATATATATTTTTCAGCATCTAAAATAATTTTTTTTTTTTCTACATAATAATCTCTTATTAAATTTAAACATTCTTTAGTATCAAACATACCAATTTTACTAATTTCAGTAATTTGAAATTTAGAATTTAAATCAATCTTGTAACTTATATTTCCAATAGATTTTGCTAAATAGTATATATGTTTATATGTTATATTATCTGTTCCTAAATATTCTTCAATAAAAGGTGGAACATTTGATAATATTATGAAATTATCATCTAATATTCCTGTTTCTTCCATAAATTCTCTTTTAGCAGCATCATAATCAGTTTCTTTTATATTTCTTCTTCCTTTTGGAATTCCCCATTCTGTCTCAAACCATCTACATTGCAAATTATTAATAAAATAATTTATAGATATAAATATATTATCTACATAGTATCCTTCTCTTATTTTTTCAAATTTTTTTTTTGCTAAAATATTATCATTTATAAAATTTTTTTTTTTTGGTTTAAATTTATTATACATCCATAAATTATCCCATAAAGTATTAAATTCATATTTTTGAATTTTATCAATTTCATCGCTAGACATTTGATAAAATAATTTTCTTAAATATTCAATATCGGTTGATGCATATTTTCCTCTTATAAATTCTACAAATCCAATTGAATCTTTCCTTCTTACTAACAAAAATCGAATCTTATCTGTTTCTGGATAATATTTAAATAATAAAACTCCTAAACTTATAATAGGGTGTTGACAATCTTTATATATATGATTTTTTTCTCCACAATTTCCACAAAATATTATTTTTTCTTTATTTTCTATATTATAATTTTTATTTTTATTAAATTTTTGATTAACATCAAAAATAGACATAGGATTAGATGACATTAATTAAGCTATTATTTAATTTAAGTATTAAATATTTAAGTGTTTTTTCATTTAATTTACTTATGAATATAAGTATTTTATTTAGATAAAATTAATATAAAAAAATCTTTTATAAATAATATGGAGCCTAATATATGGGGACCTGATGCTTGGACATTTTTACATTCAATTACATTGAATTATCCAGACAATCCTACAATTCAAGATAAAAAATATTATTTAGATTTTTTCAATATTTTACCAAATTTATTACCTTGTAGTATTTGTAGACAAAATTTATCAAAACACTTATCAGATTTGCCTATTAAATTTTATTTGAATAATAAATTAAATTTATGTAAGTGGTTAGTAGAAATACATAATAAAACAAATAAAGATTTAGGAAAAAAAACTATAACATATTCTAAATTTTTAGAAATATATAAAAAAAAATATAGTAATCCTAATGAATCTAGCAGTTATTTTATTAATAAAGTTAATATTCAACAAAAAATCATATATATATTATTAGCAATTATAATTATAATATTAATTTATTTATCAATTATTTTCAAAATTCCAGACAATTTTTTTAAACTAAATTTAAATTGAAATTATTTAAAATATTAAATATATATAAATTTAGCAAATCTATATAAAATTAATGTATTTAAAGCTAATTAAATTAACATAATATTAACTAGACCTTTGATCAAGAACTCTACAATGCAGAATGTGAGGAGAAGAATATGTGGAAATATTTAATATAGATCATTGTGAATGTTGTATTCATCGACTAGATTCCGGTTCTGTTTGGTTTTTAAAATAATATTTTAAAAACATTTAAAACTAAATTTTTTATTTCATTATATTATATGTATAATATAATATTAGATCCTAATACTAATTTATTAGAAAATATTTATAGTAATAATGGTCATATGATAATTAATAATTATCTAAATTTTTACATAGGAGGTGGCAATAAAATATCCAATGACGAAAAAAATGAAATTGATAAACTATTAAAAAATGCAACAATTTATGCTCCTAAAAAATATTTTGAAGGTTTAACTCTTGATAAGGTTAAAGAAAGATTAAAAAGAATGAAAAAAGGTGTTGATTCCGATCATAAAAGATCTGATTCCTATACAAAATTTAAAACTGATTTTAAAAATGGTAGAAGAATTCAAACCAAACTTTCAGAATATACAAATCAATGGTATAAATATTTTCCTAATGTTAAATCTATTAAAGAAAAATCAAAAATAACAGGAGTTCCATTAGATATTATTACAAAAGTATTTAAAAGGGGGTTAGCTGCTTGGAGAACTGGTCATCGAGTCGGAGCAACAGCTCATCAATGGGGAATGGCTAGAGTTCATTCGTTTTTAGTTAAAGGTAAAACATTTTGGTATACAGATAGAAAATTAGCATTAGAGGCTATGGAAAAATCTGATAAAGCAAGACAATGGTTCGATTCCATTGATGGTTTATGTGATTCAAAAAAAAATAGAGATAAAAATACTTGGTGTGATACAAAAAATATATGTAATAAGATTAAATGTATAGATTAATTTCTTTTAATCATTTAAATGTCTTAGAGTTATTTTATTTTGAATTGCGTAAGTATCTAAATCTTGAGATCCTATACTTATATTACAATAAGCACACGTAGGATAGGCATTTGATTCTTCGGGACTACCTCCATTTTTTTTTGATATAATATGAGCCGCATGAAAGTTTTTAGGGTATATTTTATGAGTATTACATAATTCACAAGTGCTTTCTCCAGCTGTTCCACACTTTGCGTAAATCTGTTCTCTAACAGTTTTGCTATGACTTTTGTTAATATATTTATATAAATCGTTAAAACACTGAATTCTATTCTCAAAAAATTTATGGACATTAGTATTAGATCTTTTATCAAAAATTAATTGATACTTAAAATAAGTTTCTCCTCCTACTTTTACATTTACAAATTGATTTGCATTTGATATGTGAATTAGATATTTAATTACACTAATTAATTCCTTCTTTATGTCATCATTCTTTTCACAGCTTAAAATCATTTTAATATATATAAGAACATCTGTCCATTTAAGCTTATTATAAGTTTTTTTTTTATATTTTCGACTTTTAGCATAATTTGAAGTATCTTTATGAATTTCATCTAATAATTTTAGTGTATTAATTATTTTAGTGCTGAAAATATCCATATTGATTTTGTCTTTATTTTTTGTTAATTTATTGAGATATTCTACTGATAATTTACCTTTGCTTACATATTCATTATCATTTTTATAAAGAGCTAAGAATGCAATCGCACATTCAATGTGCGACTCACGATTTTCAGTGATTCCAAAGTTTTCTAAATATTTAGAAATACTATTTTTTACATTAATAATTTCAGGAATTAAATAAGATTTCATTCCTTTTAATTTTTCACCTGTACTTAAATTTTCACCGTAATTTATTCTCTGAAAAATATCTCTTTCTTCTTCCTCAGTTAAGTTTCTATATATAATACAGTTAATAGAATAATCATCAAAATATTCTTTATATTTAGTATCAAGTTCTCGATATAGACATGTTTGTTCAGGGTCACTTTCGTTAAAAAAATTGATAATATTATTTTTAAAATCTCTACAAGCACCGATTCGTTGCTTTCCATCAATAACAATTTTTTTATCTTCTTTTTCATTAATTATAATATATGGTATTGTTACTCCACCTAATATACTTTGTATCAATCTTGTCTTTTTTTCAGTGCTCCATACTTCATCTCTTTGATATTCTGCATCTAAAATTAAATCTTTATTTGTAAGCTTATTTAATAATGATGATAATGGAAATGGCCTGGTAAATGATTGTGTTGTTAATTGTTCTGGTGTAATAAACATATTAATATTAAAGTTGTATTTAAGAAATTATATCAAATTTTTAAATAATAATATTTAATAAAAAAAACTAAGTTTCTTTTTATATTTATTTATTCAAATTTTAAATACTTAAATGGCTTTTTAAATTTCTTTTTTAGTTAAGATAAATTTATTTCATCTATCATACAACTATTAAAACTCTAAGTTATATTAAAAATTAAGTAAGTGCGCATAGAACTAAATTGAATTATAGACATACATTTGATATTTAATTTTGCAACTTTTATATTCTCTTAAATAGATTCAAATAAAGTTTTTATAATATTAAAGCAAAAGAATTTATAACTTAATATCATTATAATTAGATATAAATTAAATAATGTATACCAAAAAAATAGATAGTAATTAAAAAGTAATATAATAATAAATTGGCTACAAAATTTCAATAATATAAAATCGTATAATAATATACATATTATTATGTATATTTATTTTCTATTTATATAATAATATGAATATTATATCAAGTTTAACATCATTTAAAATACCTACAACAAATAATAACTATATTCTATCAACTATAATAGTTTGTATGTTAATTATTACATTAGTTATATATATATATATAACTTATAAATATAATAAAATAAATCCTGTATTTTGGAGAACATCAAAAAATGCTATGGAAAATAAAAAAATACCTAATAAAATGTTTAATGAATCAAAAACAGGATATAACTTTACTTGGAATTTTTGGTTTTATTTACAAGATTGGGATTATAAATTTAAAGAGTGGAAACATATTTTTACAAGAGGTAATTATTCATATGAAACTGACTTATATAATAAAAAACATCTGTTTAACATGGATCAATGTTTAAGTGAAAAATATCAAAATACATCAATAAATATTCTAACGAAACGCATAAATGATATAAAACATAAATTATTAAATAAAAATTATAATAAACATACTTATATTGGTTGTTTTAAAGACAATAAAAACAGAGATTTACCAAATAAAGTAGGTCATAATTCATTAAAACAGTGTGGTATAATAGCAAAAGAATTAAATAAAAAATATTTTGGATTACAATATCAAAATGGTATAGGGGGTGGAAATAATAAAAAGGCTGAATGTTGGGTTGGTAATAATTACGGTAAATATGGTTCATCAAATAATTGTAAACAAATAGATAATTATATGTGGGGACAAAATTGGACCAATGCAATATATAGAAATTCTAGTAAAAAAGAAGAAAATATTTTAATTAGAAAATTAAATTATTTTCAAAAAAGACTTAATAGATTAAAAGATATTAAATGTAAAGATAATTACTCATGTGATTTAAATAATGAAAAATATGGAAAATGTATACATAATTCAATATTAAATTTACAAAAAAAATGCAAAAATGATGTTAATAAAAATAGCCTATATGCATGCGATGATGGTTTAAAATGTGTAAACATAGATAAAAAATCAAGATTTGGAAAATGTAAATTATTAAAAGATAATGTTTCAGAATATTTTCCAATTAAAATGAATGATACTGTAAGTCCCGCTGTATATTTTCATCCACATACTAATAATATAGTAATTTTTATATCTACAAAAAAAGATATAGAAAAATTTATTCTAGAAGACATTAATATTAAAAAATGGTGTCTTATAACAATTGTTTTAGATAAGTTAAATTTAGATGTATATAATAATGGTAAATTAGCTAAAACATTTATATTAAAAAATGCTCCAAAAACGATTGATGGAGATGTATTTGTTAATCAAGATGGAGGTTTTAATGGGCAATTAAGTTCGCTGAGTTATTCACCTTCAACTATATCTCCAAACGAATTACAAAAAAAATATAATAAAGGACCTACTCAAATAAATTTGATGCAAAATTTACTTATAAAATTAAAATTATTTAAATCTCCAGTAGACCCTATGTCTACAGAATCTAATAAAAACTGCAAGAAAACATTAAAAAAAATTAAAGATAAAGATGATGATGAATCCGAAAATAATGAAGATAATATTAAAGATATAAAATGTAAAAGATAAAAAATTATTTTTAATTATTATAAAAATCTTTTAAATAATTAAATATATAAGATTATTATAACAAAATTGATTTAGAATTTTATTAACTAAATAATATTAAATATTCTTTCTTTTATTTTATTTTGTTTTTTTATTCCTAAATATGCATGCATACCTATTTTACGCAACAACCATACAAGAGACCAAGCTAAAAATCCTTCCATAGGAGTAGGCCATTTTAATTTAAGTCTTAAATAAAAAAAAAAACCTACCCATCCAATTGAACCTAAAAATCCTTCTACTAATTCTTTATCACTTATTCTTATCATACTATAGTATATATATATATTAAAAATTTATTATAAGATTTTAAGTAAATTAATATATTATAATAGTATAAATGTTAAATAATTTTATGTATTTTTTTTTAACAAGTTTTATATTTATACTTATACTATTTATTATTTATTATAAATATAATAAATATTGGTCAAAATTAAAAATAAATAGATTTAATAAAGCATTTTTAGCAAAACAAAAAGTAGTAATTAGTCCAAAAGAAATTTTTAAAAATAATAATAATATAGTTTTTAAAGGTAATACATTTAATAAAGGTAGCGGATGGTCTATAAGTTTTTGGATTTATATAAATGATTGGAATTATAGATATAAAAATTTTAAAAATATAGTTGTTTGGAAAGATAATTGTTATATAGGACTGACAGAGAAAATAAATAATTTAATAATAGAAGTGCCTGTATATAATATTTCTTTAGATAATAAAATTGAAAAAATTAATTTTGGTTCTATTCCTCTTCAAAAATGGATAAATATAGTTACAATTTTAGATGGAAGAAATTTAGATCTTCACATTAATGGAAAATTATATAAATCTAAATATTTATCAAATGTTCCAAAACAATCTACTAATTCTGATCTTCAAATCTGTTCAGATGGCGGTTTTGATGGATATATTTGTCGTTTTATGCTTTATAATTATATTATACCTAAAAATAATTTATTAAGTAAAATATTTGATAATAATATATTAGCAATATATAATGATGGTCCATATAGATCAAAGTATAAATTAATTAGAAAAATATATAATATTTTAGATAGAATTAATTATAGTATAAAAATAGATGTAGATATAGATATGAATACAAAGTCAGATGAATCAAACAATATAAAAAACAAAAATAATAATGAGTATGATTATTATTAATAAATATATATATATAGTATAAAATAATTTAGTATTTTATTATTAAAATACTAAATTATATCATATATAATTTAAATCTAAGTAAATGATATAATGGATTTATCAAAAAATAAAGATAAGAAGATATTTTATAGTATAACATTAGCTATAGTTATTCTTGTTTCAATATTATTAATAATGAATTTTACTAATATTTTTATTAATAGAGTTTTCAAATCTACGTTAATAATTATTGCAATATTATTTTTAATAGGGTTAATAAGCAATGATTTAGCAAAATATTTTACTAATATTATTAGATACAAAATGATTGATATTAAAACAACGAAATATCCAATATCAATACATCGTGATAAATTACCTTCTAATACAGAAATAGCAAATGAATATAGTTATTCTTTATGGTTAAATGTTAATGATTGGAAATATATGTATGATAAACCCAAACATATTTTTCACATAGGTGATTGTGATGCTAATATTACTTGTCCTGGAGTTTGGTTTGATAAAAATTTAAATAATCTAATAATAAAAGTTGGAAGTGAAAATACAACAAGATATACATCTGGTAAAATAGGAGCAGAGAAAGGACATTTATGTAAGTTTCCATATAAATGGAATTATAAAAAATTATGTTTTAATAAACCACAGAATATAACTAATTCTTTACAACGTTTAGGATATAAAAATACAAATAATATACCTGATACAATTTTAATAAACGATTGTGAAACAACAGCAGATTTGATTTCAAAGGAAGGATATTGTCCAATTGAACTGGATAATAATGGGTATGTATCAGATATTAAAAAATTTGGAAGTTGTAATACAATTAGTATGAATCCTTATAAAAATAAAAAATTTTTTTGTGATAAAAATTTAGTATATGTAAATAATATTCCATTAGGAAGATGGTTTCATCTTGTTATAACTTTTAGAAATAAAATTATGGAAATTTATATTGATGGAAAGTTAATTCAAAGTAAAATATTTAACAATCCATTACCTATTAATAAAGGTAATTTATATATAAATAAATGGAATGGATTCAATGGTTTATTATCGTGTTTTAATTTATATCCATTTACTTTAAAATATAGAGAAATTTCCATATTATATTCAAAAGGTCCTAAATGTTATAATAAAGAATTGTGTTCTAATTTATTAATACCAAGTATAAAATTTAAATCTTTTTGTAAATCATGTGAAAAATAATTTTATTTATATTATTTATTAGTTTTATTTTTTATCTCTATATTATAATGAAATTAACAATAATATTAATTTTAATAATAATTGTTTTTATAATTTATTTATTAACAAATAAATATATAAAAATTTTAAAAGAACAAAAATTAAATCCAATAGTTATAAAAAATGTTAAAAATTCAAAAAAAGAATATATAATAGATAATAATAGTATTCCAAAACAAGGACCTAATAATCAATATGGTATTACAGTATGGTTATGGTTAGATGATTGGAATTATAAAAAAGGAAAATGGAAACACATATTACACAAAGGAGATATTAAAGCAAAACGTTGTCAACCTGGTATATGGATTCATCCGAAAATAAATAATTTATCTATATTTTTTGATACGGAAGAATTAAATGATCAGACTATGAATCCTAATATAAAATATTTAGAAAAAGTTAAGCAAAATAATTTTGAAATAATTATAGATAATTTTCCTATAGGACGATGGTTTCATCTTGCATTTGTAGCTTGTAATAGTTTTGTTTATGTATATTTAGATGGTTTACTAAAAAAAACTTTATCTTTAGTAGGTAGCGGTTTAAGATTTAATAATGAAGATTTATATGTTAATAAAAATGGTGGTTTTTCTGGATTATTAACGCAATTAAAATATTATACTATACCTTTAGTTCATAGTAACATTGCTGATATATATTCAAAAGGTCCTAAACCATGGGAATGGCCTGATTTTAAAAAATATAATTTTAAAAAGAAAAAAAAAATTTTTGATCCTTTATTAGCTAGTAATAATATAGCAAGTGAGGAAACAAACAATAATAATTCTTATTCAAGATGGAATTGGCTAAATAATAGTTCATCAACAAGCAAAACTGCAATTCAAACTAATTCTAAAAAAATTATACATAATATAAAAGATTATAATTCTATGTATAATCCTTTACGAAATAGTCCTGATTTTTCTATAAGAGAATTATCAGAAGACACTTCTAATACTAACAATCCAATAGAGCCTACTGTATCTACAATACCAAGTGTAGACATGACACCTAGTGTAGACATCACACCTAGTATAGATATGACACCAAGTGTGAAAATGATACCTGCCGAGGAAATAACACATAGTCTTGTATCCGATCCTAATTTTGAGACAAAAGATTTAAAAGAAGATATTAATGCAGACACAGCAATAAAACCTAATCAAGCTACTACATCTGATGTAGATACAACACCTGAAGTAGAAAGTGGAGCTAATGTATCTTTAGATTCTAATTTGGAAACAAATCCTAATTTAAAGGTAGATATTGATGGAAACAAAGCATTAGACATCACAACTATATCTGATCAAGGTATTACATCGGATGTATCTAAAATACCTGAAGCACCTATGATACCTAATCAAGATATAAAAACTAATATAGAACATAATCCCAGTGAAATGTTAGATGATGAAATATTAGATGATAATTCATCTCCAATTATAGATAAATTTATAAATTATAGAAAAAAACAAAAAAAAAATATATATAATTTAGAAACTATAAAAGATATTAATAATTATAGACAGATAAATCATTTAATAAGAAAATAAAATAAAAAGATTTTTATAAATTTAATCAAAAAAAAATTCAAAAATATTAATATTTTAAAATATATAATGCATATTTTAAAATATTATATGTATATATAATATATTTATGGAAAGGATTAATAATAATTTAAAAAATATTAAGACGAATGTAAGTAATAATAAATTTATAGGAACAATAAGTAATAATTTAGGAAATATTAAGTCAGCAATGGGTAAAAATAAAAAATTTACTATATTAATAATTTCATTATTAATAATTCTATTAATATTAGTTATTTATAAAATTTATAAGTATTTTAAGAATTTTTGTAAGCATTCATCACTAATTTTTAAAACAAGACCAGCAGATTACATTATAGAGGAAAAATCTGGTGATTTATTAAATAAATTATCATTTGGATTAAAGGGAGAAGAAGGTTCAACACAAAAAAAAAAACCGGAAACAGTAATATTGGCAAATAAATTACCAAGATCAATTTATGGATATGATTATACTTATAGTTTTTGGCTAAATATAGATGATTGGAATTATGGAAATGGTCAACCAAAACATATATTTCATAAAGGTGATAGTATGGCAAATGAAGTAAATCCAGGAGTTTGGCTTTACCCTGATACTAATAGTTTAATGATAAGAGTATCAACGCATGGAGAAGAAACAAATATAAATAAGACAGTAAACAATAGAAATTGTAAATTTTGGGATATTCCTGATTTAAGACGAATGGATTATAATCATGAAACTGGTAAAAATGAATTCACTAGTGAAAGTTATCTAGAATTAAAAGAACATAATTATTGTAGAAATCCTGGTGAAAATAAATTAGAAAGAAGCTGGTGCTATCCTGATATAGGAGATATGAGTTCAAAGGTAGATAAAGAGATGTGTGCAATCAAAAATTGGGATGAACCAATATCAGCAAATCCTTTATTTGGCTCAGAAACTTCATTAGATTTGACAGGAAGAGGAAAATGTGATATAGTTAATATTCCTTTACAGCGATGGATTTTAGTTAATTTAGTAATGCATAATAGAACATTAGATATATTTTTAAACGGTAAATTAGCACGAAGTTGTACATATGAAAGTGTGCCAAAATATAATAATGGAAATTTATATTGTTTACAAAGAGGGGGATTTAAAGGATATATTGGAGAATTTAGGTATTTTAATAGAGCATTAGATCCAGATGAAATTTGGACTTATTATAGATGTGGTAATGAATGTGGGAGTTTATACGATAAAATGTGTAATTTTAAGGTAAAAGGAGATATTTCAATAACAGCAAGTGCTGCAGGAAGTGGAGCAGAAGCCTCGAGTTTTAGTAAATCTGGAAGTTTAAAAATATAGATATTTTATAAGTCAAGTAGATATAAAAAAATAGTATATTAAATTTTTTTATATTTAGAAAATTTATATTTATATAATATATATATAATGAATGTTTTAAATAATACAAGAAAATCAATAGGAACAAGAGCTAATTCACTGTATAATAAGCTTCCGGAAGGAAAAAGTGGTAAAGTTATAAAAGCAATAATAGCTATAATAATTATTCTTATAATGGTTAGATTAAGTAGAAATATATATAGTAAGTATAAGAAATGGCAAAATTCATCAATCTGGCTTTTAAAAAACACTAAATCCGCAAAACAAGGACGAATAATTTACCAAGATCCTATAAGACACGAAGATGATGCAAGAACATTAATAAGGTCGGAAAATGAAAATGGTGGAATAGAATTTTCTTATGTATTATGGTTACATATAGATGATTGGACATATGAGTATAATAAATGGAAACATGTATTTCATAAAGGAAATTCAACAAGTTGGCCTTTAAGAGCACCAGGTGTATGGTTACATCCTACTGAAAATATTATAAGGGTATATATGAATTCTTTTAAAAAAATTGATGAATATATAGAAATAAGTAATATTCCTATACATAAATGGTTTCATATGGCAATATGTCTTCGTGAAAAAAATCTTGATGTTTTTTTTAATGGAAATTTAGTAAAACGAAAAGTTTTGGAAGGATTGCCAAAACAGAATTACGGAGATGTATATGTTAATAATTTTAATGGTTTTAGTGGATATTTATCACGATTTAAATATTATAATTATTATATAAGTTATTCTGAAATATTAAATCATTTAAATAGAGGACCTTCTATGATGCCTTGTGTTGATACAAATGAAATGCCTCCTTATTTAACACCCAATTGGTGGTCAAATAACAATTAAAACAATTATTTAAATATTATTTAATGCTTGATTAAAAATATCATAATTATTAAAACCACGATTTTCAGAATTTATATATATTTCTTTTGGATTATGAATATCATGATAATCCTCAAAAGTTTCTATATTTTGTTTTTTTGATTTAGTATTATTTTTATCGTTTATAACAGTTTTACTATATTTTATAATTAAATCTTTTAATGTATTTATATTTAAACCTGTTTTTTTTTGTATTTCTAAAATAGAATAAATAATTTCTTTTTCTTTTTTATTATTTTTTTTATTTGTTATACACTTTGTTTTTATATTTTTCAATTCTGTATATAATTTTTCTCCAAAATTCATATAATGAATACTTAATAATACAGCTATAATTCCTAAACATAAAGCTATAAGTGATATATGATTCATATTATAACAATATAAAAAAATTTGATTGATTAAATTATGAACTTTTTCACAGTTTAATCTATGAAAATATTAAAATTATCTCAACAAAAATCCACTATAATTTATTTTGAAAAATTTTTAGAAGAAAAAGAATCAAACGATTTATTTCAACATTTAAATAATTTAGATGATTGGAAATCACTAGAATTTTTTTTATTTGGAAAAAAATGTAAACAAAATAGAGAAACAATTAATTTTTCATACAATAAATTAAGATATAATTATAGCGGATTAAGTAATATAGGTTTGGAAATAAATGAACATATAATATTAATAAATTTAAAAAAAAAAATAGAGAATTTATTTGATAATAAATATTCTTTTAATTATATATTAGGTAATAGATATAGATCTGGTAAAGATAATATAGGAATGCATTCTGACGATGAAAAGGATCTAAAAGGACCAATTGTATCAATTTCATTAGGTTGTAATAGATTTTTTGATATAAAAGGAAAATATAATAAAGATAAATTAAGACTAGATTTAAATAATGGTTCTTTATTAATAATGAATGGTGAATGTCAAAAACATTATAAACATGGTATCCCTATTCAAAAAAAAATAAATAATATAAGAATTAATCTAACATTTAGAATAATAGTTTAAATCTAAAACTATTATTCTAAATAAATTTATAACTAATATTTAGTTTAATATTTTTCCTAAATCTGCATCGTTGCCAAAATAATTTTTAAAAGTATCTAAAACATTTTTTCCATCTTTAATTGCCGGCCCCATCGTTTTAAGAGTTTCTAATAAATTTTGTTGGGTCTTTATCAATTGTTTAGTATCATCATTTAAGCCTTTAATCTGAGAAGGTGAAAGTGATTTTAAATTTTCAGCAAATGATTTATTAGAATCAAATAAATGTTCCTCTTCATCTAAACTATCATTTATATTTATTTTTGACATTTTTTTTTTTTTTTTTTTTTT